>Ga0256839_1000374_pt1 | contig 58077 bp, 50 predicted proteins | sample 354166metaG_FD_185968 | JGI IMG/M metagenome (GOLD analysis project Ga0256839, IMG submission 185968) | Hydrothermal vent microbial communities from Mid Atlantic Ridge, Atlantic Ocean - 354-166 | ecosystem: Environmental > Aquatic > Marine > Hydrothermal vents | place: Atlantic Ocean: Mid...
TGGCGCTGAAGGTGCCGCTGGTGGTGGATGTCGGCAGCGGCCACAACTGGGAAGAGGCGCATTGACCGGGCAGGCGGCAGGCATCGGTTGATCCGGTATCTGCCAGCCTGTGCAGCAGGCTGAAAACCTTTCTTCACGTTCGATGATACAGTGCCGGTCTTCTGTTCATTGCGCCTGCAGCAGCTGGCGCATCACGCCCAGCGCCGGCAGGGTCAGCAGTGCCGTTCCCAGCAGCCACGCGCCCATGCTGGCAAAGGTGGTGCGCCGCCGGCCATCAGCCTGCGCACGGGCCGCCACATGCTCCACCACGGCCGCCGGAATGCCTGCCAGCATCAGCGTCAGGGTAGAGACCATGAGCTGCGCCAGATACAGCACCAGCGCCGGTTCCGCCGGCAGGAACGGCGGATACCAGCCCCCGGCGAACTTCACCAGCAGGGCGGTGAACGGCGAATGCATGCCGTTGAGCAGGGCAATGAGCAACAGCGGCACCAGCAGCTGATAGGCCACCGCATCGGCCCGTTCATCCGCTGGCGCATCTCCCCGTGGCGTGTCGTTCGGCCCGCGCGGCGGGGTGGGAGTGGCATCCTGTGTCATCACCTCAACCCTCAAGCCGTGGCAGCAGGTCGCCTGCCGCCAGCACCATGAACAGCCCCAGCCGCAGCACCAGCAGCCACAGTGCCGCCAGCAGCAGCAGCATGCGCGGCGGCACGATGGCCGGGGTAATGGCGCGCACGATGCGCACCACCGGCTCGGTCAGCCGCACGAAGGCGCGCCAGATGTAGTTGTCCCAGTTTTCCGGCACGAACAGCGCCAGCACGAACCGCCCCAGCAGCGTCCAGAACAGCGCTGCCAGCACGAAGTTCGGCAGATGAAAATACCAGTAGGCGATCAGCGGGTGGTCCATGCGGCGTCTGACTCCCGATGCGGCTGGGCTGGCAGGGCAGGAACGCCCGATTGCGGAAAAACGGGGCAGGAAAGGCAACCCGCGAGACAGCGCGGCGGAACGCCCCACCCTTGCACCCTTCATGTGCGGCTGCAGGGGCGCACCTGTCAAGCATCGCTTGCATCCGGGGCCTGCTTCCTTATGTTTTGCCGTGAACGGAAATGGCGCTTGCACCCCGGAACTTCCGGCACGCACCGCATGCAGCATGCAAGATGCAAGGCATGGTGAAACGGCCATGAGCACACCACGGATCGGTTCGCTGGCGGAGCTTGATGCCCGCGCCCGCCGCATTTTCGAGCAGCTGGTGGACATCTACCTCGGCAGTGGCGAGCCGGTAGGCTCGCGCACGCTGGCACGGCGGCTGGACTTCAATCTCTCCCCGGCCTCCGTGCGCAACGTCATGGCCGACCTCGAGGAGCTGGGCCTGCTGCACGCGCCCCACACCTCCGCCGGGCGCATGCCCACCGAGCGCGGCCTGCGCTTCTTCGTGGATGCGGTGATGGAAAACGCCGTGCTCGATGCCGAGGACAAGGCGGCGCTGGATGCCCAGCTGGCCGATGTTCCCCCCGGCACCCCGCCCGAGCAGATGCTGGAGCGGGTTTCCACCGCGCTATCCGGTCTGGCGCAGTGTGCCGGGCTGGTGGTAACGCCCACGCACAATCCGCGCATTCGCCAGATCGAGTTCGTGCGGCTGGAGCCGCAGCGTGCCCTGGCCATCCTGGTGGGCGAGGATGGCAGCGTGGAAAACCGCGTCATCAACGTGCCGGCGGATCTGCCCACCGCCAGCCTGCAGCGTGCCGCCGCCTTCCTCAACGAACGCCTCAGCGGTCTCGGCATGCGCGAGATGGGCCAGCGCATCGCCGCCGAGCTTGACGTGCTGCGGCGCGAGATAGACGCGCTGGCCGCCGATGCCGTGGCCGGCGGGCTGGCCACCTGGGTGGGCAGCGGCGAGGACAAGCGCCTCATCGTGCGCGGGCGCGCCAACCTCATTGCCGACGAGGCTCTGCTGTCGGACCTGCAGCGCCTGCAGCGCCTGTTCGCCGACCTGGAAGAGAAGCGCGCCCTGCTGGAGCTGCTGTCGCTGGTGGAGCAGGGCGAGGGCGTGCGCATCTTCATCGGGCGCGAGAACCCGTTGTTTTCCCTCTCCGGTTCCTCGCTCATCGTCGCGCCCTATGGCGACGAGGAACACCAGGTGGTGGGTGTGCTGGGTGTCATCGGCCCCACGCGCCTGCCTTATGCCCGTATCATCCCGGTGGTGGACTATGCCGCGCGACTGGTTTCGCGCATGCTGTCATGAACCGCTGCGCCAAAGGTGCCGTTCATTGCAGGTCGGCAGCCGTCTGGCCCCTTGATTTTTCCCGTGGCGCTCCTGATATGCAGCAGCGGAGCGAAGGATATGGACGTGCCACAGCAGTAGTCAGGAGAAGCCATGAGCAACGACAACAAGTCAGGCTGGACGCAACCGCCGGCGGAGGATGCTGACGAAAACGCCGCACATGCGCAGGAACAGGCGGCACAGCAGCCACCGGCAGCAGGGGAGGCGCAGCAGGCCGATACCGAACCCCCGGCGGAGGATGACGAGCTGGCCCGCCTGCGGGCCGAGAATGCCGAGCTGAAGGACAAGTATCTGCGCGCGCTGGCCGACATGGAAAACCTGCGCCGGCGCTTGCTGCGCGAGAAGGAGGAGGCGGTAAAGCACGCCTCTGCCGACCTTGCGCGCGACATGCTCACCGTCTGCGACAACCTGGGCCGCGCCATCGAATCGGTGCCGCCGGAGCGGCGCAACGAGCACGAGCTGCTGGCCAGCCTGCTGGAGGGCGTGGAGATGACGCTGAAGAGCATGCTCGATGCCTTCGAGCGCCATCACATCCGCCGCATTCCGGCGCACGGCGAGCGCTTCGACCCCAACGTGCACGAGGCCATGTTCGAGGTGCCCACCAGCGAGGCCGAGGCCGGCACCGTGGTGCAGGTGGTGCAGGAGGGATATACCCATCACGACCGCGTATTGCGCCCTGCCCGTGTCGGGGTTGCCAGCACGGCCAACACCGAAGGCGGTGATGCCGGCAACGGCTGACCAGCCAGCCCGAACGGTGCAGGATCACGCGTGCATTGCCGCTGAAGGCAACAGGGCGTCTGTCCTCCCGGCAATCCCGCCAGTGGCGCAAAAACACGCAGGCCGGCTCCCGTCATTGCGGAGCCGGCCTGTCGGCATCAGGCGCAGGTCTCATGAAAACGGCACATGCAGCACAAATCATGCAGGGGGCCGAGACTGTGGTTGTTCTTCCATTCCCTCGCCCAGGTAGGCTGCCTGCACTTCTGCATTGGCGCGCACCACCTCTGGCGGGCCGGAGGCAATGATGCGCCCGTTCACCAGCACCGACACGGTATCGGCCAGCGCGAATACCGCATCCATGTCATGCTCCACCAGCAGCATGGCGTGATGCCCCTTCAGCTGCATCAGCCGTTGCGTCATCTCGGCCGATTCGGCGGCGGAAAGCCCGGCCATCGGCTCATCCAGCAGCAGCAGCGCAGGTGAGGCCGCCAGTGCCAGCACCAGCTCCAGTTGCCGCTGTTCGCCATGCGAAAGGGCGAGCACGTCATCGTCGGCGCGCCGTGCCAGCCCCGCCTCTTCCAGCAGCGCCCGCGCCTGCGAGGCAAATGGTTCCTGCCGCCGCACGTTGCCCCACATGCGCCAGGGCGAGGCGCTGCGCCCCAGCACCGCCAGCAGCACGTTGTCGAACACGCTCAGGCCGTTCAGCAGGGAAGTGATCTGGAACGAGCGCGCCAGCCCCAGCCGCGCCCGCGCATGCACCGCCAGCGTGGTGATGTCCTGCCCGTTCAGGAGGATGCGCCCGCCATCGGGGATGATCTCGCCGCAGATCTGCGCCAGCAGCGTGGTCTTGCCCGCGCCATTGGGGCCGATGAGGGCATGCACCGTGCCCTGCCGCACCTCAAGGTCGATGTCCTGCGCCACCTGCAGCCCGCCGAAGGCCTTGCGCACCCCCCGCACCTGCAGCACCGGCTGGCCGTCCTGCACCCTGTCCTGCCGCCTGCTCATGGCCTGCCTCCCCGCTGCAACACCCCTGCCTGCCACAGGGCGATACCGATGAGCAGCAGGCCGAAGGGCAGGTGCCAGTAAAGGGTGAGGGAAGACAGCCATTCCTCCAGCAGCACAAAGGCGGCAGCACCCGTGAGCGGCCCCAGCCAGCGCCCCGCCCCTCCGAGAATGACCATGAACAGCAGTTCGCCCGAATGCGTCCACTCGGCCATCGCCGGTGAGACGAAGGTGGCGTGGTTGGCCGAAAGCCAGCCCGCCACCGCCGCCAGCATGCCGCCGATGACAAAGGCGGCAAGCAGCACCGGGCGCACCGGCCAGCCCAGCGCCCACATGCGCTCGGGCCGCGCCTTGCAGCCCATGAGCACCAGTCCGAAGCGCGAGCGCTGCACCATGCGAAACAGCATCAGCCCCGCCACAAGCGCCGCCACTGCAAGCCAGTGGAGCTGCGCCGCATCGTCAAGGTCAAGCCCCGGCAGTTGCGAGCGCACATCCAGGCTCATGCCGTCATCGCCGCCATAGGTTTCCAGCCCCTGCAGCAGGTAGAACAGCATCTGCGAGAAGGCCATGGTGAGCATGATGAAGTGAATGCCCCGCGTCTTCAGCGCCAGCGCACCGGTGATGAGGGCGAACAGCCCGCCGGCGGCAACCGCCAGCAGCAGGTGCAGCAGGCCGTTGTCCGTGGCCAGCCAGCCGCCACCGCCATACAGGGAGTGGTAAATGGGAATGGCCGTGGCATAGGCACCGATGGCCAGGTAGGCAGCGTGGCCAAAGGAGGCCAGCCCACCCACCCCCAGCAGCAGGTTCAGACCCACCGCCGCCAGCGCCAGGATGGCCAGCCGCGTGGCCACGTCCAGCCAGAACGGTGCAGCCAGCCATTGCGCCAGCAATGGTGCCGCCAGCAGTGCGGCCAGCAGCCCCCACTCCAGCACCGCCACCATGCCGCGCAGCGGAAGTCTCATCAGTGCCGCCCCCGTGTCGGTGGCGGAAACAGCCCCGCCGGCTTCCAGATCAGCACCGCCGCCATCAGCAGGTAGATGCTCATGGAGGAAAGCGCCGGCGCGGCGGTTTCCGCCAGCTCCAGCGGCAGCACCGCGGCAAGCGCATCATCCAGGAAGGCCCGCCCCAGCGTATCCAGCATGCCCACCAGCAGCGCCGCGAAGAAGGACCCTTTCAGCGACCCCAACCCGCCGATGATGATGATGACAAAGGCGATGATGATGTATTCCACCGCCATGCCCAGCGATGCCTCGGCAATGGGCACCATCAGGGCCCCGGCCAGTCCGGCCAGTGCCGCGCCCAGGGCAAACACGGCCACTCTCAGGGCATCCACCGGTGCGCCCAATGCCGCTGCCATGTCGGCATTGGATGCCACCGCCCGCAGCTGCATGCCCAGCCGCGTGCGCTGCAGCAGCAGGTGCAGTGCCAGCGCCACCATCAGCCCGATGACGATGATGAACAGGCGGTAGGCGGGCAGTTGCACGGCCTCGCCCAATGCCACCTGCCCGCGCAGCCAGCCCGGCAGCACCACGCCCATCCCTTGCGTGCCCCAGATCATCATGGCCACGGCAGAGCAGGCCAGCAACACGCCGAAGGTGGCCAGCACCTGCGCCAGGTGCAGCGCTGCCGGCGTCAGCCCGGCCCGCTGCAGCGGGCGCGCCAGCAGCAGTTCCAGCGCCATGCCGAGCAGCGCCAGCAGCGGCAGCATCAGCACAACACCCAGCAGCCAGCCGCCGGGCACCCCCTGCAGCATGCCGGCAATGCTGGCGGAGATGAAGGCACCGAGCATGACGAAGGCCCCGTGCGCCAGGTTGACGAAATCCAGCACGCCGAAGATGAGCGTCAGCCCGGCGGCGACAAGAAACAGCAGCAGGCCCAGCTGCACGCCATTGAGCAGCTGGGTGATGATCAATGCGGCCTCGGCGCTCACGGCTCGGCCTCCACCCTGTGCGGCATCACTTCAGCGGACAGTCCTTTGCATACGGGTCCTGATGCTTCTCGTAGATCCTGCCGACGGTGCGCAGCGTCCACTCGCCCGCATCGTTCTGCACGACTTCGCGGATGTGGAAGTCCTGGATGGGGAAATGGTTGTTGCCATAGGTGAAGGAGCCGCGCACCGAGCCGAAGTCGGCCCTTTTCATCGCCGCGCGGATGGCATCCGCATCATCCAGGTTGCCCTTTGCCCCTTCCACGCCGGCGCGGATGAGGTTGATGGCATCATAGGCCTGCGCCGCGTAGAAGCTGGGGGTGCGGCCATACTTCTCGCGGAAGTCGGCAACGAACTTCGCGTTCACCGGATTGTCGAGATCCGGGCTCCAGAAATGCGGGCTTTGCCGGCCCAGGATGTCCTTCATGCCGGCCTGCTTCAGCTTCGGCAGGGAGAGGGCATCGAGCATGAACACGGTAAACAGCTGCATGTGCTGTTTCAGCCCCGCCTGCTCGAACTGCTTCAGGAAGGCCACGCCGGCCTTGCCGGGGTAGAAGGCGAACAGCGCCTCCGCCCCGGAGGCCCTTGCCTTGGCCAGCTCGGCGGAGAAGTCGAGCTGCGCGTCCTTGCCCCACTTCGTCAGGTCGCGGCCCAGCACCTTGCCCTTGAAGGTGCGCATCACGCCGGCCATCATGTTCTTGCCGGCGGTGTAGTTGGGCACCATGATGTAGGCCGACTTGATGCCGCGCCGGTTCATCAGTTCGCCCACCGCCATCGGCAGCTGGTCGTTCTGCCATGAGGCGGAGAAGAAGTTCTGGTGGCACAGCTTGCCGGCAAGAGGGGCCGGGCCGGCATTGGCGGAGATGAGGAAGGCCCCGGCATCCAGCGCCGGCTTGCGCGAGGCCATCAGCACGTGGCTCCAGATGTAGCCGGTGAGAAAGCGCACCTTGTCCTGCTTCACCAGCTTCACCGTCTTCTGCCGGCCCACGTCGGGGCGAAAGCCGTCATCTTCCACGATCAGCTTCACCGGCAGCCCGGCCATCTTGCCGCCCATGTGCTCGATGGCCAGCTTTGCGGCATCCACCATGTCGCGGCCGATGATGCCGGCCGGTGTGGTCAGCGTGGTAACGAAGCCGATGCGCACTTCCCGCGCGTCTGCGTCCGTGCCCTGCTGTGCCTGCGCTGTTGGCGCACCGGCACCGGCAGCAGCGGCAACAACGGTTGCGCTCAGCACACCTGCCGAAACGAGGCTGGCAAGATGGCGAAACGGAAACTTGCGGGGCATGTGCTCTCTCCCTTGCTGTTGAGATGACAATGCAGGCTGGATGTGCATGACCGCTGCAGGGCCCTTGCGCCGTTTTCCGGCATGCGCCCCACCCCTGTGGCCGGATGCAGCATGACGCTGCCCGCCACTCACAGCCCCATACATCAACAGGCACGACAAGACCAACCACCGAAAGTTGAATATTGCGACACGAAATGCAGCTTTTGAATGCGAATGCCAAGCCATCAACCTGCCGGTGGCATGGTCAGGCTCGCCACGGTGCAGCGGCTTTGCTGATGATGAGAGGTGTGCAAGAGCAGGGAGGGGGAAATGACACCACTCCTCGTGCTAGCCGTCCTTCATCCGCTCCTTCAGCATGCTCTCGACGATGCCGATGGTGTGGCGCATCTCGTCGATGGCGATATCGATCTCCGCCCGCCGTTGCAGCAGCACATCCAGCTGGCGGCGCATTTTCTCCAGTGATTCGCGCATCTGCTCCACCTGCCCGTCGCGCAGGTGGAACAGCTCCAGCATCTCGCCGATCTCCGCCAGCGTGAAACCGGCCTTCTTGCCGCGCAGGATGACTTGCAGCCGCTGCCGGTCGCGCCCGTCATAGATGCGCATCATCCCCTTGCGCCGCGGCTGCAGCAGGCCTTTCTGTTCATAGAAGCGCAAGGCGCGGGCGGTAACACCGAATTCCGCGCACAGCTCGCCTATCGTCCACGTCCGGCGTTTGTCGCCATCGCTGTTGCCGTCGCCATCCTCATCAGACATGACGCCGTGATCCTTTCCCGGTTTCGGGAGAGGCTTGATCCATGTTGATGCTCTTTGACCGAGCGGCAGCCTTGCCGGCTCCGAGCGATGCGCCTCCCCTCTGGTTGCGTCATGCGGCCCCGTTCCCTGCTCACGGTTAATCAATTGTTTACCAAAATTGTCAACGTTTGTGGGGTGGAAATGTGGCCGCAGCCCTGCCGCGGCGGCAGCAGCGGCAAAAGATGCGGCAAAAGATGTTGCAGGGTGCGCCGGGAACGGCGGCAGCCCGCGTTCGGAAAGGCAAGTCGAATCATGGCCGTTGTGCAGGATGGAGGCAGACGGCGCGACGAGAAGGTGATGCGCAAGCTGCGTGCACAACTGCACGATCTGCTGGCGCAGGCGGAAAATGAGCAGGACAACGGCGGCACGGGCACCGGCAAGGCCGCTGCGTCCGCAGGACGGGCTGCTGGAAAGGCGCAGCCGTCGGGCAACCAGAGCGGGGAGCAGGAAACGATGTCGGCGCAGGCGCAGCAACACGCACGCGATGGTGGCTTCGAGGTGCTGGTGAGCGAGCAGCTGGCGCGTATTACCGACCAGCTGGCGGCGCTGGGCCGGCGGCTGGACGAGGAGCGCGCCTTCGCCCCGCAGCGGCCGGAAGAGGTGCCCGGCTATGCCGAGCTGAAGACGGCGCTCTACAACCTGGTGGAGCACCTGGAGCTTGCCGAGGGGCGCACGGCGGAGGCCATCAGCGGCCTGCGCGACCGCCTGGAGGAAGTGGCCGAGCGCACCTCCCGCGCGCTACAGCTGGCGCAGCAGGAAGGCAGGGTGGATGACGAGGCCCTGCATGTGCTGCAGCAGCGCATCGAGACGCTGAACGAGCGCATGCAGCGCCTGGAGGAAGCGCCTCCCGCCGCGCCGGACAGGGAACAGTTGACACAGCTGGTGAGCGAGGAGCTGGACCAGCAGCTGGCCAGCCGCACGCAGCAGACCGAGCAGCGCATGGCGGCAATGGTTTCGCGCCTGCAGGAGAAGCTGGAGGAGCTGGCCGGCGGCGTGATGGACATCGATCGCCTGCGCACCGACGTGGAGCGGGTGGAGGCACAGCTGCAGGAGGTTGGCGCGCAGGTGCAGCAGTGTGCCTCCGTGCAGCAGGTGGAGCGCATCGAGGCCAGCCTGCGCGACCTTTCCGCTCGCGTGGAGGAAAAGGCGGATCGCGCCGACATCGATACCTTGCGCCAGCGCCTTGATGAAATGGCCGAGCGCCTGCAGCAGGCGCGTGCGGCTGCCACGCCGGTGGATGATGCCCGCATCCGCGCCCTGGAAGAGCAGGCGCTGCAATTGCGCGCGCTGGTGGAGAACGAGCTGGGCGAATCGCTGGTGCTGATGGGCGAGCGCCTGGCCGCCCATGACGAGCGCCTGCAGGCGCTGGCGCAACAGCCTTCCGCACCTGCTGCGGCAGACGAGGAGCGCCTGCAGCGGCTGGAGCAGGCCATCGCCACGCTGCAACAGGCGGTGGAGAAGCAGGAGGCGCAGGCAGTCTCGCCAGCAGCCGCACCGGAAGCTGCCGAGGAGGCGGTGCGCGAGATTGCCGTGCTGAAGGACGGGTTGCAGGACCTGGAGCGCATGGCGCGCGAGACCGATCGGCACACCCGCGAGATGCTCACCACCATGCAGGAGGCCCTGGCCGAGGTGGTGGAGCGGCTGGTGGCGCTGGAAGAGGCTCCGCGCGCCTCTGCCGGCAGCACCCACGCCGCTGGCGTGCAGGATGGTGTATCGGCTGCAATGGCATCGGCTGCAATGGCATCGGCTGCAACGGAGAAGGAGCCGGAGAACCTCTCGGCGCAAACGCTGCTGGCAGAGGTGGCTCCGGACACCACCGCCACACCTGCCCCGCAGGTGGCGCGGCAGGCCGCATCGCCACAGCAGCAGGGCAAGGCATCCGGCAAGGATATGGCCGCGGAAGTGGCGGCGGCCATTGCCGGGCTGGAACCGGGGCAGGACGCTCCTGTCCCGGCCGATGACAAGCCGCAGGTTTCGGCCATGGCAGGTGCGGACAACGGCATCCACGATGCCGCCGGCATGATGTCCGCCACCATTGCCCCTGCTGCGCCTTCTGCAGGTTCCTCTGCCGCCGGGCCGGATGCAGGTCCGGCCACCGATGACTTCATTGCCGCTGCCCGCCGCGCGGCACTGGCCGCCAGCGCCGAGCCGGCAGGCATCAGCAGCAAACAGAAGAAGGAAGGCGCACCTTCCAGCCTGTTCGGCCGCCTGTTCGGCCGCAAGCCGGCGGCCGCGGAAGAAGGGAAGGCGGAGCATGGGAAGACGCAGCCGGCAGCCGCGCCAGCCACTGCTGGTGATGCCGATGAAGCATCCAGCGTGCGTTCACTGTTTGGCGGTCTGAAACGCCGTGGCAAATCCGCAAATGACGCCGTGGCTGATACCGCGGATGCCGCCGGGAGCATGCCTGCACGGGCCGCTGGTGGTTCGCGCAAGCGCCTGCTGCTGGTCGGGCTGGTGATGCTCTCTGCCGCCGCCGTGCTGCTGATGCGCCAGCAACAGGCACCGAAACCGGCTGCGCAACCGGCTGCCGTGCAACAGCAGGCAGAACAGGCTGGCCGGCAAGCCGATGACGCTGCCCAGCCGTCGCAAGAGTCGGCCATCAGGATACCGCGGAAGGAAAAGGCCTCTGGCAGCGGCGAGGAAGAACAGGGCAAGCGCCAGAGCTTCAATGCAGCACCCGGCAGCACCGGCCTGTTTGCCCCTGCCACCGGCACGCCCATTCACACCGCCAGCCTTTCGGCCATCGGCGCGGCGGGCAATGGCGCGGCCGCAACGTCGACAGGTGCAGCCGCAGCACAAGGCATGCCCTCCACTGCCAAGGCTGATGTCAACGGAGCTGCTGCCGGCAATGATGCCGCGGATAATGCGGCACGTTCGGCGAGCCTTGCACCCCTGCCGGAAGGCCTCGGCCCCGCTGCCCTGCGCAATGCCGCCATCAATGGCGATGGCAAGGCCGCTTACATCATCGCCCTGCGCTACCTGAAGGGCGAGGGCGTGAAGCGCGACATCGAGGCCGGTGTGCGCTGGCTGCGCACCGCGGCGGAAAAGGGCGTGGTGGTGGCCATGTATCGCCTGGGCCTGATGCACGAACGCGGCCTTGGGCTGCCACGCGATCTCATGCAGGCCCGTATCTGGTATGAGCGTGCCGCCCTGCGTGGCAACGTGCGCGCCATGCACAATCTCGCCGTGCTGCTGGCCTCCGGCAGGCTGCAGGAAGCAGATGCCGAAAAGGCCGCCTACTGGTTCCGCAAGGCCGCCACGCACGGCGTGCGCGACAGCCAGTTCAACCTGGCGGTGCTGTATCATCGTGGCGATGGCGTGCCGCGCTCGCTTGCCGATGCCTGGTTCTGGTATTCCGCCGCTGCCGCGCAAGGGGATTCTGCCGCCGCCGAGCAGGCGAGGAAACTGGCCGAATACCTGCCACCGGCGCAGTTGGCGGAAATGCGCAGGAAATTCGCCGCCTTCACCCCCACGCCGCCCATTCGCAACGCCAACACCGTCATCATCGACCGGCCCGAATGGCGCGGCGGCACCAGCCGCTTGAGCAACGCCGCGGCCACTGCCGGCGCTGCTGCCGCCACGCAGGCCGCGGCCGACATGCCGCAGGGCAAGGCGCTGGTGAAGGAGGTGCAGCGGCTGCTGAAGCGCATCGGCTATGACGTCGGGCCGGTGGACGGCATCATGGGCAACCGCACCGCCAACGCCATCCGCCTGTTCCAGTTGCAGAGCCGCCTGCCGGTGAACGGCACGCCGGATCACGCCCTGCTGCAGCGCTTGCGCCAGCACGTGGGCGATGCCTGAGGCTGCTTGCGGCCATCGATGAAGCCGGTCTTGTCCTGCCTCGCGCACAAGCGGCAACGCCCGGGCCTGATGGACTCCACGGCAACCGTGCGCTGAAGCAATGCTGCATCAAGCGGGCTTGCGGCTTTTCAGCAGCGTGTCAGACCTCTATCATGCCGGGCATGCATGACTTGACCTCAAGCCGATGTGCCGATGTCCGGCATCACGATGCCCGGCACGGCATCACCCGCCGGGCAGATCTGCTGGCGGCCACGCCGGCGCTGCTGGCATTGCTGCTGGCATTCGCCCAGCCGCAGCAGCGGCTGCTGTGGCTGGCGCTGCTGCTGTTTGCCGCCGTGCTCGCCAGCCTGTTTGCGCCCGTGTGGTCATCCCGCGGCCATTGGCGCATCGCGCCGCCTCCGGTGTTGCAAGGCGGGCGCGCCATGATGCGCCGTGCATTGCTGCTGCTTGCACTGCTGGCGATGCCCGCCAGCCTGTTGCTGCCGTTGCCGGTGGGGCTGTTGCTGCTGCTGGCGCTGCGCATGGGCTGGGCCATGTGCGGCCCCACCCGCATGCCGGGGTTCATGTTCATCGATGTTGCGCTGCTGGCCGCCAGCCTGCTGGCGCTGCTGCCATCGGCGGGTGGATGACCGGCCGTGTGCCGGAAGTGCATTCCGCCATGCAAACCGGCACCACGGGGTGAAAAACGCCCTGCCACGCACCTTTGCGCAGGCTGTTCGGCATTCTACCATTGCGGTATTCGAATTGGTTCATCCAGCAGGGCGTCAACGGCAATACACCGGCGGCAGGAAGATCATGCACAAGTCCGAACAGCGCCTGCCCGGCAGGCACGACATCTTCGAGAAGACCACCGAGGGCGTGCGCGTGCGGGTGCGGCCGGAGTTCCGCGACGACCAGTCGGATCCGGCGAACGGCTATTACGTCTGGCTCTATCACGTGGAGATTGCCAACACCGGGCAGGAGACGGTCATCCTGCGCACACGGCACTGGATCATCACCGATTCGCAGGGACGCATCACGGAGGTGCGCGGTGCTGGCGTGGTCGGCGAGCAGCCCATCCTGCGCCCCGGCGAGCGCTTCGAATACACCTCCGGCACGCCGTTGAAGACCCCCAGCGGCTTCATGCGCGGCTTCTACGAGATGGAGACGGAGGACGGCCGCCGCTTCCTGGTGGAAATTCCGGCCTTCTCGCTGGACAGTCCCCACGCCGAAAACCGCCTGCACTGAAACGCCCGGCCCGACAGGCCGAAGGCTCTCCCCGCATGCCCGGCTTTACTGGCTGGCCCACAGGATGCGTGCCATCCACACGACAGCGGACGGATGCACGTCCACCTCCCCGTATTCCGGGTTCAGAGACGCCAGCGTGATGCGCTCCGCCGTGCGCCGCTTCAGCAGCTTGGCCATCACCTCGCCGCTTGCAAGCCGCACCACCACCCGGTCGCCCACATGGGTGCGGGTATTGGGCGAAACGACGATGATGTCGCCATCGCGATAGACCGGCTGCATGCTGTCGCCCGTGATGCGCAGGGCATAGGCATTCTCGTCGGCAATGCCGGGCACCTCCACCTCGTCCCAGCCGCTGCCGGCGGGAAAGCCGGCATCGTCGAAATATCCCTCGCCACCGGCCCTGGCCAGGCCAATCAGCGGAAGGCGCGTGCGCAAGGGAGGCCGCCGCGCCACCAGCCGCGCGAAGTCTTCCAGCGTCGTGCCGGTGGCGGAAAGCACCTTGGCGATGCTCTCCGTCGAGGGCCAGCGCGGGCGGTCGTTGGCGGTGATGCGCTTGGAGCGGTTGAACGAGGTGGGATCCAGCCCCGCCTGCCGCGCGAGGCCAGAGGTGGAAAGCCCGTGATTGCGGGCCAGGGTGTCTATGGCCTGCCAGATATCCGCATGTGAAAACATGGCATGAAAAAGCAATGCGCCCTTCCCCAAGGTGAACATTCCCCATGCCGCCACGGCACACGGCCGTCGCGCAGGCGCGATATTAGCCATCATTCAATCTGCTGTCGAATCGCTGCATGCCGATTTCCCCGGGTGGTGGCAGTGCGTCATCACCGGCATGCCTGCTCTTCCGCAACGCACCGGCAGGGGCCGCATCCGTGGGCAGGAGTGCATGTGGCTGAACGGCCGCTGCCATGGCCGCAACGGCAGCAGCCCGCTCAGCGGGAGGAGGACGATTGCAGCATCTCGGCAATGGATTCACGCACCACGGTAAACTGCCCGGCCGGGCGGTAGCGCTCGAGATACGGCGGCACCACGGCCTCGATGCCCTCCGGCTCCAGCCCCAGCCCCTCCAGGGTGCGCCCTTCCCGCACCGCCTGTTCGCTCACCACGTTGTCGCGCTGAAGCATCTTCACCTGATCCGGTGTCAGCGGCGCGCCGGGCAGGAACTGCATCGGCCATGCCATTACCTTCGCCAGGCCAAAGGGAACGGGCAGCAGCAGCCGGCGCCGGCGGATGACGCGCAGCATGAAGCGCATCAGCTCGCGGAAGGTGAACACCTCCGGCCCGCCCAGTTCCAGCGTCTGCCCGCGCGCCTTGCCGCTTTCCACCAGCAGCCGCACCGCCTCGGCCACATCACCCACGTAAACGGGCTGAAAGCGCGTCTTGCCGCCGCCGATGAGCGGCAAAGCCGGAGACAGCCGCGCCATGGCGGCAAAGCGGTTGAAGAACTCGTCCTCCGGCCCCACCACGATGGACGGACGCAGGATCACCGCATCGGGGAAGGCGCGCCGCACCGCCTCCTCGCCCGCCGCCTTGCTGCGGGCATAGGCAGCAGGCGAATCCCTGTCCGCTCCCAGCGCGGAAACATGGATGAAATGCGCCACGCCGGCAGCCTTTGCCGCCTCTGCCGCTGCCTGCGCACCCTTCACGTGCACTGCCTCGAAGGTCTGCTGTCCGCGCTCGGCCAGGATGCCGACGAGGTTGAGCACCGCCTGCGAACCTTCCACTGCCCGCTTCACCGAGGCGGCATCGCGCACGTTGGCCTGCACGAAGCCGATCTGCCCCGGTGCCCCCAGGGGTTGGAGGAACAGCGCCAGGTCCGGCCTGCGGCAGATGACGCGCACCCGCCAGCCGGCGGATGCCAGCGCCGCCACCACGTGCCGCCCGATGAAGCCCGAGCCACCAATGACGCTGACGATCTCCTGACGAAACGGACGATGCCACTGCTGCATGCGCTTTCGCCTCCCTGTCGTGTCGCACGCATTGCTGCGCGCATGAATGCGGATCCCGGAACCTTGAAACTGCTTCTTTCTGCATAGCGTCATATGCGGCGACTGAAAAGCACCTGTGCGTTTGCGTCGCCCCCTTGACTTTTCGCTCCGGCGATAATAGATGCATCTGCGCAAGATGCCCGGGTGGCGGAATTGGTAGACGCGCTGGTTTCAGGTACCAGTGGCCATTGCGGCCGTGGAAGTTCGAGTCTTCTCCCGGGCACCATTCGTTAGGGCCTTTGCCGGGAACCGCCAGCTGGCAGGCTGGCGGTTTTTTCATGTGGCGCAACGCTGGGGATCACATCATGACCATCCGCCTGTTCAAGCATGACCTGCCCGACGATATCGACCTCGGCAACGAAGTGGCGGTGGATACCGAGACGCTGGGGCTGAACCCGTATCGCGACAAGCTGTGCGTGGTGCAGCTCTCTTCCGGCGATGGCAACGCCGTGCTGGTGCAGCTCGATCGCGAGACATACGAAGCCCCCAACCTGAAGCGCCTGCTGGAAGATGCGAACGTGATGAAGATCTTCCACTATGCGCGCTTCGACATGGGCGTGCTGAAGCACTGGCTGGGGGCTGACGTGGGACCGGTGTGGTGCACCAAGATCGCCTCGAAGCTCGCCCGCACCTATACCGACCGCCACGGGCTGAAGGACCTGGTGCGCGAGATGCTGGGCGTGGACATGTCCAAGCAGCAGCAGAGTTCGGACTGGGGCACGCCGGTGCTCTCCGAGGCGCAGAAGCAGTATGCCGCAGCGGACGTGCTCTACCTGCACGAGCTGAAGCAGCGGCTGGAGATGATGTTGCGCCGCGAGGGGCGGCTTCATCTGGCGGAGGAATGCTTCCGCTTTCTGCCCACGCGCGTGGCGCTGGATCTTGCCGGCTGGGCGGATGTGGACATCTTTGCCCACTCGTGAAGCCCCTTGCGATTGTGTTATGCTGCACGGCAGTGGTGAACCTGCTGGTCAGAGAACATGCCCGAGCCCCATGCATCCGAACAGCGCATCCGCGCCCGCACCGATGCCATCCTGCAGCGGCTGCTGCAACTGCACCCGAAGCGCATCGACCTGACGCTGGGGCGCATGCGGCGGCTGATGTCCGCGCTTGGCCACCCGGAGCGCCACCTGCCGCCGGTCATTCACGTTGCCGGCACCAACGGCAAGGGCTCCACCATCGCCTTCATGCGCGCCATCGCCGAGGCAGCGGGCCTGCGCGTGCACACCTACACCTCGCCGCACCTGGTGCGCTTTGCCGAGCGCATCATGCTGGCTGGCGAGACGGGCGCGCAGCCCATTGCCGAGCCGTGGCTGGCAGAGCTGCTGGAGGAGTGCGAGGCGGCCAATGCCGGCGCGCCCATCACCTTCTTCGAGATCACCACCGCTGCGGCCTTCCTCGCCTTCTCGCGCCGCGAGGCCGACCTGCTGCTGCTGGAGGTAGGCCTGGGCGGCCGGCTGGACGCCACCAACGTGGCCGAGGGTGTTGCCGTCAGCGCCATTGCGCCGGTGGCGCTGGATCACCAGGAGTTCCTGGGCGACAACCTGCGCCAGATCGCGCAGGAAAAGGCCGGCATCATCCGTGAAGGCGTGCCGGTGGTCATCGGCCCGCAGCCCGATGATGCCTATCATGCCATTGCCGAGCGCGCGCGGGCGCTGCATGCACCATTGTTCGCTGCCAACCGCGACTGGCAGGTCTTCGAGCAGCACGGGCGGCTGGTATGGGAAGACGAATCGGCGCTGCACGACCTGCCGCTGCCGGCGCTCACCGGGCGCTTTCAGGTGGACAACGCCGGGCTGGCCATCGCCGCGCTGCGCCGCCTGGGGGATGGACGCATCAGCGAGGAGGCCATCGCCCGCGGGCTGAGGCGCGCGCGCTGGCCGGGACGCATGCAGCCGCTGCGCGAAGGGTTGCTGCGGCTGTTCGTCAACCCCGATGACGAGCTGTGGATCGACGGCGGCCACAACCCCCACGCCGCGCAGGCGCTGGCCTCCACGCTGGCCGACCTTGACGAGGTGGCACCGATGCCCATCGTGCTGGTGGTCGGCATGCTGAACAATCGCGATGCGCAAGCCTGGCTCGGCCATTTCACCGGGCTGGTATCACAGGTCTATGCCGTGCCCATCCCGGGGCAGGAGAATGCCCACGACCCGGTGGACATCGCCGCCGCCGCCTGCCGTGCCGGGCTGTCGGCGCAGGCGGTGCCGACGCTGGAAGAGGCGCTCAGGCAGGCCGCGCGCCTGAAGCCCGACGCACCGGTGCGCATCGTCATTGCCGGCTCGCTCTATCTCGCCGGTCATGCGCTGGCCCGCAATGCCGAGGAAGAGGCGGATGCGGCGCGCGAATGAGATGCCGCAAGGCGACTCACGCTGCCGATTTTTTCACATTCAATGACTGGAATATGTGATTAATGATTGTGCATTCTGGTGTTATCTGAACATTATTTATGCATCCGCATCTGGCTGGCAGGGCTGCCGTGATTCCGAATCAGCCTGATTCGCAACGCTTTTTTAATGATTCCCCGACTTTGGCACGCTCCTTGATTCCCTCAGGCAACAGCGCATGGAATGGCTCCGTGCGTGGGAAGGAGGAGATGTTCCATGAAATACATCATTGCCATCATCAAGCCGCACCGGCTGGAGCAGGTGCGTGAGGCGCTGGCCTCTCTCGGAGTGGAGGGCATGACCGTTTCCGAGGTGAAGGGTCATGGCCGCCAGAAGGGGCACACGGAGGTTTACCGTGGTGCCGAGTATGTCGTGAACTTCCTGCCCAAGGTGAAGGTGGAGGTCGCGGTGTCGGAAGACGTTGCCGACAAGGTGGTGGACACCATCCGCGAAGCCGCCCAGACCGGGCAGATCGGCGACGGCAAGATCTTCGTGCTGCCGATCGAGAAGACGGTGCGCATCCGCACCGGCGAGACCGATCGCGACGCGCTGTAAGGCGTCAACAGAGGGGAATCGATATCATGTTGAACAAGAGGATTCTGAAGCTCGGCGGCATTGGCCTTGCGGCCTCCGCCGCGTTGCTGGCCGGGGCCGACCTGGCGCTGGCGCAGGATGCTGCCAAGCCGGAAGTGGCCTTCGATGCGCAGGTGAAGTTCATCTTCAACACCCTGAACTTCCTGGTGATGGGCTTCCTGGTGATGTGGATGGCCGCCGGCTTTGCCATGCTGGAGGCCGGCATGGTGCGTTCCAAGAACGTCTCCATGCAGCTCACCAAGAACATTGCCCTGTATTCCATCGCCGGCATCATGTTCTGGCTCATCGGCTACAACCTGATGTACACCGGCGTCGATGCCAACGGCGGCCTGTTCGGCACGCCGATGCCGGTTTCCATCCCCGACCCGGCGGCCGAGGCCGCCTCGCTGGCCGGGCAGGATGCGCCGGGCTACGCCGCGGCATCCGACTGGTTCTTCCAGATGGTGTTCGTGGCCACCGCCGCCTCCATCGTGTCGGGCACCCTGGCGGAGCGCATCAAGCTCATCCCGTTCCTGCTGTTCGTGGTGGTGCTCACCGGCGTGCTGTATCCCATCACCGGCTCCTGGGAGTGGGGCGCAGGCTGGCTCGACTCCAAGTTCGGCTTCTCCGACTTTGCCGGCTCCACGCTGGTGCATTCCGTCGGCGGCTGGGCGGCGCTGGCCGGTGCCATCCTGCTGGGCGCGCGCAAGGGCAAGTATGGGCCTGACGGCTCCGTGCACCCGCTGCCCGGCTCCAACATGGCGCTGGTAACGCTGGGCACCTTCATCCTGTGGCTGGGCTGGTTCGGCTTCAACGGCGGCTCGCAGCTGGCCATGGATTCGGCCGAGAACGTCTCGTCCATTGCCCGCATCTTCGTCAATACCAACCTGGCGGCAGCCGCCGGTGCCATTGCCGCGCTGATCCTGACCATGATCATCTACCGCAAGGTGGACATCACGCTGGTGCTCAACGGCGCGCTGGCCGGCCTCGTTTCCATCACCGCCGAGCCGCTGGCTCCGTCGGTGCCGCTGTCGCTGTTCATCGGCGCGGTGGGCGGCGTCATCGTCGTCATCTTCGTGCCGCTGCTGGACAAGCTGAAGATCGACGACGTGGTCGGTGCCATCCCGGTGCACCTCATCGCCGGCATCTGGGGCACGATGGTGGTGCCGCTGTCCAACAGTGATGCCACCTTCTTCGGCCAGCTCGTCGGCGTGGTCGCCATCGGTGTCTTCACCTTCGTTGCCTCGTTCATCGTCTGGGCCATCCTGAAGGCCACCATCGGCCTGCGCGTGAGCGAGGAAGAGGAGATGATGGGCCTGGATGCCGCCGAGATCGGCGTGGAGGCCTATCCGGAGTTCGGCAAGGGCTCGCAGGCCATCTGAGGCCTTCCCTGCCGGACGGTTTCCCGGACAATACGTGCAACACCGGCCGGAGCGGCACCTGCCGCTCCGGCCTTTTGCATGGGTTGACGAGACGGGAAAAGGCATGGGAGCGGCTGCTCCCGCCGACGCTGGCAATGCATGACGGACCATGCCCCGTCCATGTGTGCTCCGGCGGCATGAGGGAAAGCTGGAGCATGGCGGGATGGCTTCGCCGGCCTGCCGCCTGATCGGACGACCGGGCAGGCCTGGCCACAGGCCGGCGGCTGCTGCCGCCAAGCGGCCAGCCGTGCCCGGCACGGACCATCCGGAATGCACCGCCGGACAGGCAAAGGCCCCGCCGGAGCCGCGCTCGGCGAGGCCTTCAATCTTTCAGTTCGCATGCCGCACATGTCGCGAGGTGGTTGCCGCAGCGGCATCGATGCCCAAAGAGGCGGCATCCGCCGCATCACGGCGCGGACTTCTCCGCCGGCTTCTTCCCGTCTTCCGACTTCGCCACCGCGCCGCCGGTCTTCTCGCCGGCCTTGCCATCGAGCTTCTTCGCCACCTTGCCGTCAGCATCCTTCTCCGCCGGCTTCTTCTCCAGCATGGCGATGCTCTCGCCGTGCAGCAGCTTGATGGCTGCCTTCAGCTGGGTGTCCTTGGCCTTGTCGCGCGGCACATAGACGAGCGAGGGCGCATCCACCTCCTTCTCCTGGTCGTTGCGCAGGTGGCCCTCCAGCCCCGCCTCGCCCTTGATGCGCAGCTGGTCGGCCTTGTCCTTCAGCTCGTCGGGCAGCTCCTGTTCCACGATGTGGTCGGGCATGATGCCCTTGGCCTGGATGGAGCGGCCCGATGGCGTGTAGTAGCGCTCCGTCGTCAGGCGGATGGCACCACGGTCAGGCAGCAGCGGAATGATCTTCTGCACCGACCCCTTGCCGAACGAGCGCGTGCCGATGAGGGTGGCGCGCTGATGATCCTGAAGCGCCCCGGCAACGATCTCCGAGGCCGAGGCCGACCCGCCGTTGATCAGCACCACCACCGGCTTGCCGCCGGCAAGGTCGCCCGGCGTGGCGTCCCAGCGCTTGGCGTCGTTGCGCCCGCGGACGGAAACGATCTCGCCCTTCTCCAGGAAGGCGTCGGACACCGCCACCGCCTGATCCAGCAGCCCACCGGGATTGTTGCGCAGGTCGATGATGTAGCCCTTCAGCTTCTCGCCCAGCTTCTCCTGCAGCTCTTTCATCGCCTGCTTCAGCTTCGGTTCGGTCTGTTCGTTGAAGGAGGTGATGCGCACATAGCCGATATCCCCCCCTTCCACCGACCACTTCACCGACTGGATGCGGATGATGTCGCGCACGATCCTGATGTCGAACGGCTCCTTGCGCCCCTTGCGCACCACGGTGATGGTAATCGGCGTGCCCACCTTGCCGCGCATCTTCTCCACCGCCTGGCTCAGGGTCATGCCCTTCACCGGCTTGCCGTCGATCTTGATGATCATGTCGCCGGCCAGCACGCCGGCCTTGGCGGCGGGGGTGTCGTCGATGGGCGAAACCACCTTCACCACGCCGTTTTCCATGGTAACCTCGATGCCCAGCCCGCCGAACTCGCCGCGGATGTTCACCAGCATCTCGCGGTAGTTCTTCGCGCTCAGGTAGCTGGAATGCGGATCAAGCGACTTCAGCATGCCGCCGATGGCCGCCTCGATGAGCTTCTCGGTGTCCGGCTTTTCCACGTATTCGCGCCGGATGCGCTCGAACACCTCGCCGAACAGGTCAAGCTGGCGATAGATCTGGATCTGCTCATCAGCCGGGGCATTCGCGCCATCACGCGCGCCGGCCACGTCCAGCACCTGCCAGACGCCGGCGCTGACGACGGCACCGAACAGCACCAGCGAGAGATTCTTCAGCATTGGTCTCATGACGAGCCTCTTCAAAGCTGTCAGTGGCGAAACATCGCATCCGTGCGCCAGATGATGCGCTCCAGATGATGCCTGCCGGACATGTCAGTTGCGCCGTGCCTGCCGCCGGGTGTTGATGAGCCAGCCCGCCGGATCAAGCAGTTTTCGGCCCTTTCTCAGCTCCATGTAGAGGATGGGGCGGCTGCCCGCAACGTTTTCGTCCACCACCGTGCTGGGCGCGGGCCGCTGCCCCATGCGCCCCACCGGCTCTCCGGCACGCACCACCTCGCCGGTGCGCACCAGCGTCTCCTGCAACCCGGCCAGCAGTATACGGTATCCTTCCCCCACATCCAAAATGACAAGTTTGCCATAGCCGCGAAAACGCCCGGCCAGCAGCACCTTTCCTTCCGCCGGAGCGGTTACCACCGCGCCGGGCAGGGTGGAAACGTAAATGCCCCTGGCCTTGCCCAGCAGTGCCGTGCGCTCGCCAAAGGCCGCCAGCCTGCGCCCCTGCGCCGGCCACGGCAGGCGCCCTCGGCGGCGGCTGAAGGGCACTGTCGGCACCAGCTTGCGCGGCACGGCCGCAAGCCTCGGAGAAGCAGGCTTGCGCTGCCCTTCCGCCCCGCTGGCGGCATGCTCTTCGGCGCGTTTCTCGTCTCCGCGGTCGGCAGCACCGGCATCCTGCCCGGCTGCCTGTTTGCGCCGTGCTGCTTCCGCCATTTGCCGGGCGGCTTCGGCGCGCTGGCGTTCCAGCGTGGCCTGCAGCTCCTCCAGCGTCTTCGACTGCTTCAGCAGGCGTGCAAGACGTTGTTCCTGCGTCGCCAGTTGCTGTCCGGTCTGTTTCAGCAGGTCGTTCTTCAGCTTCAGCATGCCCTGCATGCGGGAGGATGTCTCGCGCAGGGCCGCCAGCCCTTCCTCGTGCTTGCGCCGGGCCTGCCGCAGTTCCTCCTCCAGTTGTGCCAGCCGCTGCAGGTCGTTGCGCAGGCGCTGCGCCTGCTCCTGCATGCGTGGCAGCACCGCCCCCATCGCCAGGGCGCTGCGCACCGCCTGCAGCACGTCATCCGGGCGGGTAACGAACGGCGGGGGCGGGTCGCGCCGCAGGCGCTGCAGCGCCGCCAGCAGGCGCACCGTGCTGGCACGGTTCGCTGCCAGCCGCTGCAGGACCTGTGCGCGCTGCTGCTGCAGCCTGCCGATGCGCCGCTGCGCGGTGGCAATGCGCTGTTCCAGCGCCTGCACCTGCGCCGCCAGCCGCACCAGGTCGCGCCGCATGCGCTCGATTTCCGCCTGCAGTGCCTGCTGTTCCCGTTGCAGTTTCTGCCGTGCCGCCTGTTCCTGCCGGATGCGTTGCTGCAACCGCTCAAGCTCGCGTTGTTGCGGCGAGGGTGTGGCCTGCGCAAGCCGCCGTGGTGGCAGGCTTTCCGGTGCCGGAGAAACCGATGGCTCCAATGCCGGAAGCACTGAAGGGGGTGGCGCAAGCGGCAATGATGCCGGTGCCTCCACCACTTCCGGAAAAGCCGCCGATGCTGCCGTCTCTGTGGCCTGTGCTGTGGCCGGCCCGCCGAGGAACAGCCACCAGCAACCGGCAATGACTGCCGGCAGGCCACGCAAGCCGGCACGGTGCACCCCGCAGGCATGCCCGCGGCAAGGTGCATCACGGTATCGATACCAGAGAATCATCGCCGCCATCCTGACACGTGGAGCAGGCAGCGTCGAGAGCATGCCCTGCCATCATGCCGCTCATGCGCTCATGCCTGGTGCCGTGCATGCGGCAGCCGCACCACGAAGCGCGCGCCCAGGATGCGCTCGCTGCCGTCTTCCTGCCGTTCGGTGATGTTCTCCGCCCGGATGACGCCGCCGTGTGCCTCCACGATCTGCCGCGAGATGGCCAGCCCCAGCCCCGAGTTCTGGCCGAAATGCCGGGCCGGGCGATGCGTGTAGAAGCGCTGGAAGATCTTCTCCAGGTTCTCTGGCGGAATGCCCGGCCCCTCGTCCTCCACGCGGATTTCCACGTGCTTCGGCAGGCGCTTCAGCACCACGCGGATGACGCCCTGCGGTGGCGAGAACGAGCGGGCATTGACCAGGAGATTGCGCAGCACCTGTGCCAGTCGCACGTCATGTCCCATCACCGTGAAGGCGTCATCGCCGCGCACGCCGCGCGGCAGCGGCAGTCGTTCAATGACAATGTGCGCCTCGCCCTCGCGTGCCGTCTCGTTCATCACCTGCGCCAGCGTTTCCGCCAGCTCCGCCACGTCCACCGGCTCGGCATGGATGCGCGCCAGCTCCGCATCCAGCCTCGATGCATCGGAAATGTCGGAGATCAGCCGGTCGAGCCGCTTCACGTCCTGCAGCACCACGGCAACCAGCCGCTCGCGCTGCTCCTTCGTGCGGGCGAACTGCAATGTCTCCACCGCCGAGCGCAGGGAGGTGAGCGGATTCTTGATCTCGTGCGCCACGTCTGCGGCGAAGCTCTCGATGGCGTCGATGCGCTCATACAGCGCCTGCGTCATGTCGCGCAGCGCGCCGGAGAGATGGCCGATCTCGTCGTCGCGATGGCTGAAGTCGGGGATCTCCACGCGGTTGTCCACACCCTTGCGCACGCGCTCGGCGGCGGCTGCCAGCTTGCGGATGGGCTCTGCCACCTGCGAGGCCAGCGACACGGAAAGCAGCAGCGTAACCAGCCCGGCAATCACGAACATGAAGATGATCAGCCGCCGCTCGGAGCGCAGCACCTCGTCGATTTCTCCCCCTTGCGTGGACAGCAGCAGCGCCCCCAGCACCGAGCGCTGACGCGCCACCGGCACCGCCACGGTAACGATGATCTCGCCCTTCTCGTTCACCCGCACCACGGAGACGGAAGCGCCGGTAAGCGCCGCCCGCACCTCCGGAAACGCCTTGCCGTTGTCGAAGCCGTAATCTTCCTGGAGCGGATAGTGATTGCGGAACAGCGTATCGTCGATCCACCGCCATGCGCGTTGCCACCAGCTTTCCTGCGGTGTCGGCAGGGCCGGCAGCTCCTGCTCCAGCAGCCCGCCGTAGAGGTTGCGCGAATCGGCCACCAGCATGCCTTCCGGATCATACACCCGGGCAATGGTGTTGGTGGACTGGGCAATGCGCCTGAGCACCGGTGCCACCCGCTCCGGCCGGATGATCCACGACAGCTCCTGCGAGCCGCCTTCCGGAATCTCCTCCGTCTGTGCCACCAGCCGGTCGGGGTCGATGATGATCTCGCCGGTATCCACGCTGGCGGCGGAGGCAATGGCGGCGGCCATGATGCGCGCCTGTGTCATCAGCGATTCCACCCGCGCATCGATGAGGCTCTCGCGCGACTGGTTGAAGTAGAGCAGCCCGCCCACCAGGATGATCAGCCCCAGGATGTTGATGATGACGATGCGCGCCAGCAGGCTGGTGGGCCTCAGCCTGCGCAGCAGCCGCAACGCTGCGGCCACAGCCGGTCGGGCAGAGCGGCGGCCACCTTTCGGTGCTGATGCGCCCTGCTGCCGGGCATCGGCGGCTTGCGCAGCCTCCTGCATGCCACCGGCCGAAGAGGCGGCGCTTGCACTTCGTGCATGGTCAGGGCTGTCGGAAGTGGCGGCATCATCGCGCCCGGGCGCGCGCAGGACATCCGGCGCGCCACCACCCGCCAGCACATCTTCCGTCATGGCCTGCGCCTTTCGTGCCCGCATGCACTCCTCGGCTTTCCCTGTTGCGGCATCACCTGTGTCATCCACCGACCCCGTGCGCGCCAAGGGCGCTTCCGCCGCTCATTCCTCGCGGAAGCGGTAGCCCACGCCATACAGCGTTTCGATGGCGTTGAACTCCGGATCGACGGCCCGGAACTTCTTGCGCAAACGCTTGATGTGGGAATCGATGGTGCGGTCGTCCACATACACCTGGTCGTCATAGGCCGCATCCATCAGCGCCTCGCGCGTCTTCACGATGCCGGGGCGCTGCGCCAGCGCCTGGAAGATGAGAAACTCGGTAACGGTGAGCGTTACCGGCTTGCCGTCCCACAGGCAGATGTGCCGGTCCGGATCCAGCACCAGCTTGCCGCGGCGGATGACACGGTCCGATTCTTCCTCGCCCCCTTCTGCACGCGAACGGGCGCGGCGCAGCACCGTCTTCACCCGCTCCACCAGCAGCCGCTGGGAGAACGGTTTGCGGATGTAGTCATCCGCCCCCATCTTCAGGCCGAACAGCTCGTCGATCTCGTCATCCTTGGAGGTGAGGAAGATCACCGGCATGTCGCTTTTCTGCCGCAGCCGGCGCAGCAGCTCCATGCCGTCCATGCGCGGCATCTTGATGTCGAGGATGGCGATGTCGGGCGGATCATCCAGCAATCCCTCCAGCGCCGAGGCTCCATCGGTATAGGTGCGGGTGCGGAAACCTTCCGCCTCGAACGCCATGGCAATGGATGTGAGGATGTTGCGATCGTCGTCAACCAGGGCGATGGTCGGCATGATGTTTCAGGACCTCCGCTTGCGGGTTGTGCCACCACCACAGGCGGCCTGTGCCAGCGTCATCATCGGCCTGATGACCGGCAAGCGCGACAGAAATGTGGCATGCACGAGTGCACATGCATGAGCGCCCACTGCCTGCCGCCGTGCCGATGCCGGATACCGGGGCATCCGGCGCGTTGCGCTTGCCCCCGTTCCGCAAGGTGCGGCAGGCAGCACGTGCCGAACTTACCACGACGGATTGCGTGCCGTCCAATCGTGCCCGGCCTTCCGCCAGCGCCGCGGCAAGGTCTGCCCGTTTTCCTGTCTCTATCTGGGCATTGCCGACAATTTTAGCAATTGCGCCAAAACCGCCTTTACGGCTGTTGCTGCATTGTCAGGCAAGGGGGCGGGGAACAGGGAGCGCAACGATGTCGCCGATGCTGCAGCACGAACAACAGCCCGAAAACGCCGATATCGCCATGCCGCAACGCCAGCACCGTGAAAGGGAAGCGTCCGGCGCTCACCTTTGCTCCCTGCGCCGGCATGGCCGCATGGCAAGGGCAGTGGCACTGCTGCTTCCGGCATTGATGCTGCCGGCAGTGCTGTTGCTGCTGGCCATGCCGTATTTCTCGGCGGCATCAGGCTTCCCGTCCTGGCTGTCGTGGCTTGTCGCCGCCCTGGCACTGCTGGGGCTGGGCGTGGCCCAGTTCGTGTTGTGGCGCGGCCGGCGCGAGATGCGCACGCTGCATGAGCGGCAGGACGACCTGCAGCGGCAATTGCGCCAGCAGCGGCAGCAGGCCACCGACGCGGCGGCGCAACGCGCCCGCATGCTGGCCGTCATCACCCATGAGCTGCGCACTCCCCTGAGCGGCATGCTGGGCATGGCGGCATTGCTGCGCGGCACCTCCCTGACGCCGGAACAGGCCAACTACGTGCAGGCGCTGGATGGCTCCGCCCGCCTGCTGCTGTCCATGGTCAACGAGCTGATGGAAACCGCGCGGGCCGAGGCCACCGGCGCAATGGATGCCGGTGTGCCGGTGGTGGAGCGTCCGTTCGACCCGGTGCGCATGGTCGAGGAGGTATGCGAGCTGCTTTCTGCCCGTGCGCATGCGCGGGCGCTGTCGCTGGCCTGTTTCGTCGATCCGCGCATCGAGGGCGAATGGCTGGGGGATGAAACGCGGCTGAAGCAGGTGCTGCTGAACCTGTTGGGCAATGCCCTGAAGTTCACCCGGCAGGGGGGCGTGATGGTGCGGCTGGAGCCGGTTGGGGACGGCTTGCAGATAAGCGTGGCCGATACCGGCCCCGGCGTGCCGCAGGACATGGAAAGGCGCATCTGCGAGCCGTTTGCCCGTGCCGCCGTTCACGATGTCGGGCGCGAGGGTGGTGCCGGCCTGGGGCTTGCCATCGTGCAGCAGTTGCTGCGGGCGATGGATGGCCGCCTGGAGCTGGAAAACCGCCCCGGGCACGGGGCCACCTTCCGCGCCATCGTGCCATTGCGGCCGGTGGCAGCCCATGATGCATCGGCGGCCAGGAACAGGGGGCCGGAATGTGCCGTGCAGGCGTTGGCAGGGGTGGCGGTGGCGCTGCTGGTGCCGGATGCCATGCACCGCCGCGCCCTGGCGGATTACGTAACGGCACTGGGCGGTGTGCTGCATGTCATCACGCCGGAAGAGCTGCCGCAGGCGTTGCGGTCTGCCGACAGGGAAGTCGTCGTCGATGCGGCCCATGCACGGGAATTGCGGCAGGTGCTGCAGGACGCCGCGCAAATGGTGCGGGCGCGCATCTGGCTGCTGCTGATGCCGGAGCAGCGGCTGGCCCTGCATGACCTGATGCAGCACCCGCAGATCAGCGGCTGGCTGCTCAAGCCGCTCAGGCGGCAGACCATCATCGAACGGCTGGCGCACGGCGGCGTGGATGCCGCGCTGGATGCATCCGTGCGGCAGTTGCGCACCATGGTGCAGCAGGCGCACGCAAGAGGCGATGACGATGCCGCCTTCGCCACCGCGCCGGGGAATGCGTCAGGAGATGCCCCGCTGGTGCTGCTGGCGGAGGATGATCCGGTGAATGCGCAGGTGGCGCGCATGGTATTGCAGCGGCTGGGCTGTGTGGTGCGGCATTTCACCGACGGCGCGGCATTGCTGCGCGCGGTGCGTCAGCACCTGCTGGACGCTGGCAAGGCTTCCCGCCCGCTGTGCGTCCTGCTGGATCTTGACATGCCCGAAATGGACGGGCTGGAGGCAGCACAGGCCATCCGCCAGCTGGAGCATGCACTGCAGGTGCCACGCCTGCCGCTGATCGCGCTTACCGCCGGCGATGCCGGCATCGAGCGCGAGCGCTGCCTGGCCGCCGGCATGGACGGCTTCCTCTCCAAGCCACTGGATGAAATGACGCTTGCAAGCCTGCTGCAGCAACTGAAGGAGACGCAGGGTTCCGCAGCCTCATGCCTGCCGCGGAGCCGTGCGCGCAGCGTGCATTGATGGTATCAGTGTTCACGGCGGCCACACCATGGCCGGATTTCAGGCGACACTGGGCCCGAAACCCCGCCGTGAAGAAGGGAGGTCATCATGCAGGCCGTGCATTCCGTCGACGTGCTGCACGCTGACGACTACGAGCTTGGGCGACGGTTCGTGAGAGATTTGCTGAAGGCATGGGGATACAGCGTGCACACGGTGAAAAATGGTTCCCAGGCGGTGGCGTGGATGCAGGAAATCCTTGCCGAAAGCGGGAATGCGGATGGCCTCAGGCCGCGCTGCCTGCTGCTCAACTACTTCATGCCGGAGATGACCGGGCTTGATGCACTGCGCATCATCCGCCGGCTGGAGCGTGAACATGGCCTTTCGCCAACGCCAGTGATCGCCTACAGCAGCTACCTGACAGACGATGAAAGGCAGGGTTTCGAAGAGCTGGGGGTGCAGGCAATCCTGCATACCCCATTCGGGCTCCAGGAGCTCCAGGACACCCTGCAGGCCTGCCTGAAGGAGCGGTGAACCCGCCCCTTGCAATCGATGCCGTTCGGGCATAGCTGTTGTGCAATCATCCGACTCTCCACAACACGGGAAATCATCCATGTCCGACACACGCCACGCACCGGTTGTCATCATCGGTTCCGGTCCGGCCGGATACACCGCCGGCATCTATGCCGCGCGCGCCATGCTCAAGCCGTTGCTGATCACCGGCATGCAGCCCGGCGGGCAGCTCACCATCACCACCGACGTGGAGAACTACCCCGGCTTCGCCGAGCCGGTGCAGGGCCCGGAGCTGATGGAGGCCATGCGCCAGCAGGCAGAGAACGTCGGCACCGAGATCGTCTCCGACCTCATCACCGAGGTGGACTTCTCCTCCCGCCCCTTCGTCTGCAAGGGCGATTCCGGCACCATCTACACGGCCGATGCCGTCATCATCGCCACCGGTGCCCAGGCGAAGTGGCTGGGGCTTGAGTCGGAGGAGAAGTTCAAGGGTTTCGGCGTTTCCGCCTGCGCCACCTGCGACGGCTTTTTCTACCGCGGCAAGAAGGTCATCGTCATCGGCGGCGGCAACACCGCGGTGGAGGAGGCACTGTTCCTCACCAATTTCGCTTCCCAGGTGGTGCTGGTGCACCGGCGCGACGAGCTGAGGGCCGAGAAGGTGCTGCAGAAGCGCCTGTTCGAGCATCCCAAGGTGCGCATCCTGTGGGACACGGTGCTGGAAGAGGTGCTGGGCGAGGAAAACCCGAAGTCGGTAACCGCTGCACGCCTCAGGAACGTGAAGACCGGCGAGGTGTTCGAGGAACCGGTGGACGGCATCTTCATCGCCATTGGCCATGCGCCGGCCACGGAAGTGTTCAGGGGGCAGGTGAAGATGAACGAGCGCGGCTATATCGAGATTGCGCCGTGGTCCACGAAAACCTCGGTGGAAGGCGTGTTCGCCGCCGGTGATGTGGCGGACGAGAAGTATCGCCAGGCGGTAACGGCCGCCGGCATGGGCTGCATGGCGGCGCTGGAGGCCGAGCACTGGCTGGCCGAGCAGGGCATCGAGGTGGCGGCCGATGACGATGCCGATGCTGCTGCCACCGCTGATGATGGTAGCGAGGACGAGGCCGCGGCATCGTAAGGGCAGGGGGTCATCCTGCCATTTCGGGTGCGGGCGCGCCCGGCTGCAGGGCAGCCGTCAGCTCCACCAGCAGTGCCTCCAGCACCATGAGGCCATCATCACTGGTGCGCAGGCCCAGCGCCGTGCCATCTGCCGCTCTCTTCACCAGCAGCAGCCCTTGCCGCTCCAGCAGGTCGATGACATCGGCAGCGGGCTGCATGCCGCTCAGGGCATGCAGCCGATGGAGATGCGCGCCCTCGCGTGTGCGCAGGCTCATCAGCAGGTATTCCGTCGCCACCGCCTCCGCTGACAATGCCTCCATCTCCTGCAGTCCCGCCGGATTGCCGCCATTGTCATCCAGCACCGCCTGCAGCCACGCGCGCGGCTGGCGCAGCGTCGTCAGCGCCAGCCGCCGTGCATCCGGCACATCCGCATCATGCCCGGCCAGCGGCAGCCGCGCATGGGCCCCGGGGCCTATGCCGGCATAGGGGCCATAGCGCCAGTAAAGCAGGTTGTGCCGGCATTCCGCGCCGGGGCGCGCGTGGTTGGATACCTCGTAGGCCGCAAGCCCGGCATCGGCCAGCATCTGCCTTGTGAGCCGGAACATGGTCATGGCCGCATCGTCATCCGGCAACTGCAGCCGCCCGCGCTGATGCAGCCGGTAGAAAGGTGTTTCCGGCTCCATCGTCAGCTGGTAGGCGGAAAGGTGTTCGGGCTGCATGCGCAACGCCTGTGCAAGCTCTGCCTCCCAGCTCGCCATCGACTGTCCGGGACGGGCATAGATGAGGTCGAAGGAGGCATGCGGAAAGATCTCCGTTGCCAGCGCCCAGGCGCGGCGGGCATCATCCGCCGTGTGTTGCCGGCCCAGCGCCTGCAGGGCGGCGTCATCCAGTGCCTGCACGCCCAGCGACAGGCGGTTGACGCCGGCGGTGGCAAAGGCGGCGAAGTTCTGCTGCTCGGCGCTGGTAGGGTTGGCCTCCAGCGTGATCTCCACCGCTTCTGCCAGTGGCCAGCGCGCGGCAATGCCATCCACCACCACCTCCACCAGCGCCGGCGGCATCAGCGACGGCGTGCCGCCACCGAAGAACACCGAGGTTACGCGCATGGTGCGGGTGCGCGCGGCAAACCAGTCCAGCGCCCGCAGGAAGGCGCGCCGCCAGGCGTCGGTATCCACCGCATCCGTTACGTGCGAATTGAAGTCGCAATAGGGGCACTTGGAAAGGCAGAACGGCCAGTGGACATAAATGCCGAAGCCCGGCCCTTCTTCAGGCACAGGGGGCAACCCCTGCGCAAGGGGGGCTTGTGCCGTGCATGCGCCACCATTGCTGTCATCAGGCATGGACATGAAAGGCACCATGCCGCCTTGCCAAGGTCATCGCAAGCCTGCGGCAGGCGCATGTTCCGGGCAGGGAGGGTTGTTTCATGCAATGAAGGCCCGAACGAACGGCAAAAGGGCGCGCTGGGTGCGCGCCCTTTCGATCATTCGCCATGCCGAGTGCCCACCCCTGATGCCGGAGGCAGGGCAGGCATGCGCCATGCATCAGCCCTGATACGGCTTTACCGGCAGGCCGAGCTGGATCCATCCCTGCTGGGTAGGAGAACCGCTGGTGCCACCGGTAACGTTGTAGACGTTCTCCCAGCCATGCTGCTTCAGCGCCTGCGCCACCTGCATGGAACGCCCGCCGGAAGCGCAGATGAACGCCACCTTCTTCGACTTGTCGCCACCGGTGGCCTCTTCCAGCTTCTGCAGGAACTGCGGATCCTGCAGGGTGATGGTGATTGCCGGCTCGGCAACGCCGGTCTTGGCCCATTCTTCAGGGGTGCGCACGTCCACCAGCATCACCTCGCCGCTGCTGGCCATCTCGTACGCCTGCTGCGGGGTGATCTCCTCGATGCCGGGACTGCGAAACAGATTGAACATGGAACCTCCTTCTCCTCGTTCTTGCGAGCATGGCTCATCGGCCATCCACACACCGCCCTGCTGGCGATGCGGATGACACGCTTCCTATGTGTATATATTAGAATGTTCTCATGTGGCATCCCTTTTCTGCCCGATTTTTGCAGCACATTCCATTTGGTGAAAAACTTGTGCGGAAAGTGCAATGCACAGGGACCTTGCCAGCTGCACGGATTTGCGGCAGCATTCCTGCTGCGTCAGCCGCTTTCTGGCGCATTCTTTCCGCTATCCTCCCACCTTCGATCGCCAGCCCGGCCAGGATGCCGGCATGGCATGACCACAGCATGACAGGGGTGATCGTCCCATGAGCATTGCCCGCAGCATGCCGGTGTATCTGGTTGATGGCGTGCGCACGCCGTTTCTGCGCGCGCGTGGCGTGCCCGGCCCGTTCCAGGCGGCAGACATGGCCGCAGCCGCCATGCGTGCATTGCTGCGGCGTCAGCAGGCCGCGGAAGAAATCGGGGCGGTGCTGGACGAGGTGGTGCTGGGCTGTGTGCAGCCGCGCCTGCAGGAGGTGAACATCGCCCGCATCGCCGCCCGCCGCGCCGGCATTGCCCGGCAGGTGCCGGCGGTTACGGTGAACCGCGTGTGCGGCTCCGGCATGCAGGCGATTGACGTTGCCGCCTGCAACATTGCCGCCGGCCGCGCGCAACTGGTGCTGGCTGGCGGCGTGGAGAGCATGAGCCATGCGCCGCTGGCGCTCAATGCCGGCATGCAGGGGTTTCTCACCCGCCTGAACCGGGCGCGCAACTGGCGCGAGCGCCTGCGGGTGCTGAGCACCTTTCGGCCGTCGTGGCTGAAGACCGTCAGCGCCGTGCAGTGTGCGCTGAGCGATTCGGAGCTGCCCATGCGCATGGGTGATACGGCGGAAGTGCTGGTGCGCAAGTTTTCCATTTCCCGTGAAGAGCAGGATGCCTACGCCCTGCACAGCCACCAGCGCGCCGCCCACGCCTGGGAAGAGGGCGTGTTCGACGACGAGGTGGTGGCGTTGAGCGATGCGAAGGGCAGGCGTTACGAGCGCGATGACGGCATCCGCGCCGATACGTCCATGCAGAAGCTGCAACGCCTGAAACCGGTATTCGACCCCGGCGGCACCGTAACGGCCGGCAACAGCTCGCAGATCACCGATGGCGCGGCGGTATTGCTGCTGGCCGGGGAGGAGGCGCTGCGCCGTTACGATCTGGAGCCGCTGGCCGAGCTGCGCATGAGCGCCTGGGCCGGGCTGCGGCCGGAGGAAATGGGGCTGGGGCCGGCTTATGCCATTGCCCGCCTGCTGCAGCGGGGCGCGCCATCGCTGGCGGAGGTGGACTGTTTCGAGATCAACGAGGCCTTCGCCGCGCAGGTGCTGGCCTGCGTGCAGGCGCTGGCCGATGAAACCTTCTGCCGCGAGGAGCTGGGGCTGCCGGAAGCGGCTGGCGACATCACGCCTCAGCGGCTGAACGTGCATGGCGGCGCCATTGCACTGGGGCATCCGCTGGGGGCCTCCGGTGCGCGCATCGTGCTGCACCTGGCCCGCGTGCTGCAGCAGCGCAATGCGAAGCGCGGCATCGCTGCCCTGTGCATTGGCGGCGGGCAGGGCGGTGCCATGCTGCTGGAGCGTTGAGCACCACTGCGCCCGCGCGCCGGCGCGTTGGCCTCACACGTCGAGGTTGGCGACGTTCAGGGCGTTTTCGCGGATGAAGTCGCGGCGGTGCTCCACCGTGTCGCCCATCAGTTGCGCGAACAGCGCATCGGCCTCGTCCAGCTCGCTGATCTTCACCCGCAGCAGCGAGCGCGCCTCCGGATCCAGCGTCGTCTCCCAAAGCTGTTCCGGGTTCATCTCGCCCAGGCCCTTGTAGCGCTGAATGCTCAGGCCCTTGCGCCCGTGCGCGAACACCTCCTCCAGCAGCTGCACCGGCCCGTGCACGACGATCTCCTCTTCACCGCGGATGAGCGTTGCCGGCTGGCCGAACACCTCCTTCAGGAAATCCGCGTGCCGCGCCAGCCGCCGCGCCTCCAGCGAGGCCAGCAGGCGCGCTTCAAGCACGTGTTCCTCGCGCACGCCGCGCACCTCGCGCCACAGCACGATGTCGCCGTTCTCCCGCACCTCTGCCTGCCAGCCGCGCTCGTATTCCTCGGAGATGGCATCCAGCCGCCGCGCCAGCTCCGCCGCCGCTGCTTCAAGCCGGGCGCGGTCGTTCAGCACCTCCTCGCCGAACACCCCGGCAATCGCCGCCTGCCCCAGCAGGAAGCGCGGATAGCGCCCCGGCATGGCCTCGATGGAGCGCTTCACCGCGCGCGCCTCGTCCAGCACCGCGCGCAGGTCGGCACCGGTGCGTACCTCGCCAGAGGCCAGCCGCAAGGCCGCATCCTCGCTGCCGGCCTCCACCAGGAAGTCCTCCAGCGCCTCGTCGTCCTTCAGATACAGTTCCGTCCTGCCGCGCATGACCTTGTAGAGCGGCGGTTGGGCGATGTAGAGATAGCCGCGCTCGATGATCTCCGGCATCTGCCGGTAGAAGAAGGTGAGCAGCAGCGTGCGGATGTGCGCGCCATCCACGTCGGCATCGGTCATGATGATGATCTTGTGATAGCGCAGCTTGTCGATGTCGAACTCCTCGCGCCCGATGCCGGTGCCCAGCGCGGTGATCAGCGTGCCGATCTCGTTGGAGGAGAGCATCTTGTCGAAGCGCGCGCGCTCCACGTTGAGGATCTTGCCGCGCAGCGGCAGCACCGCCTGGTTCTGGCGGTTGCGCGCCTGCTTGGCCGAGCCGCCGGCGGAATCACCCTCCACGATGAACAGCTCCGCCTTCGATGCATCACGCTCCTGGCAATCGGCCAGCTTGCCGGGCAGCGAGGCCACGTCCAGCGCGCTCTTGCGCCTTGTAAGTTCCCGCGCCTTGCGCGCCGCCTCGCGCGCTACCGCCGCCTCCACCACCTTCGAAACGATGGTCTTCGCTTCCGCCGGATGCTCCTCGAACCACTGCGAGAGCTTCTCGCCAACGAGGTTCTCCACCACCGGGCGCACTTCCGATGACACCAGCTTGTCCTTGGTCTGCGAGGAGAACTTCGGATCCGGCACCTTCACCGACAGCACCGCGGTGAGGCCCTCGCGCGCATCCTCGCCGGAGAGCGACACCTTCTCCTTCTTCAGCAAACCGGAGCCTTGCGCATAGCCGTTCACCACGCGCGTCAGCGCGGCGCGAAAACCGGCCAAGTGCGTGCCGCCATCGCGCTGCGGAATGTTGTTGGTGAAGCACAGCACGTGCTCGTGATAGCCGTCGTTCCACCACAGGGCGCATTCCACCACGATGCCGTCCCGTTCGCCGTGGATGAAGATCGGCTCCTCGATCAGCGGCGTGCGCGCCTTGTCCAGATGCTTCACGAACTCCACCAGCCCGCCGTCATAGCGCATCTGAACCGTTACCGGCTCCGCGCCGCGATTGTCCTGAAGCACGATGAAGACGCCGGAGTTCAGGAATGCCAGCTCGCGCAGCCGGTGCTCCAGCGTGTGAAAATCGAACTCCGTGTTGGAGAAGATCTCCGCCGACGGCAGGAAGGTGATCTCCGTGCCGGTCTTCTCCCCGGCCTCGCCCACCACCTTCAGCGGCGCCACCGGTTCACCGGCGCGGAACTCCATGAAGTGTTCCTTGCCGTTGCGCCAGATGCGCAGCCGCAGCCACTCCGACAGGGCATTGACCACGGACACGCCCACGCCATGCAAACCGCCGGAGACCTTGTAGGAATTGCTGTCGAACTTGCCGCCGGCGTGCAGCTGGGTCATGATGACCTCCGCCGCCGAGACGCCCTCGGTGGGGTGGATGTCCACCGGAATGCCGCGGCCATTGTCGCGCACCGTTACCGAGCCGTCCGGGTTCAGGATCACCTCGATGCGGTCGCAGTGCCCGGCCAGCGCCTCGTCGATGGCATTGTCCACCACCTCGTAGACCATGTGGTGCAGGCCGGAGCCGTCATCGGTGTCGCCGATATACATGCCGGGGCGCTTGCGCACCGCCTCCAGCCCTTTCAGCACCTTGATCGACTCCGCGCCATAGTCCTGCTGGCCGTCCGTGCCGGTGGTGTTGTTGCGGGTGTCCTCGCTCATGCTTCTCCTGCCTGTTTCAGGCGTTTGTGATTCTGCCGTTCTCTACCACAAAAAACCGCGCCGTGCCGCGCAAATCGGTGAAGGTGCCGGCATCGGTGCCGGTCATCCACACCTGCGCGCCGAGCTGCGACAGCGCGCTGAACAATCCGGCGCGGCGATGCGCATCCAGGTGCGCGGCCACCTCGTCCAGCAGCAGCAGCGGCGCGGCACCATTGAGCGTATCCTTCACCGCCTGCGCATGGGCCAGCATCAGGGCGATCAAGAGGGCCTTCTGCTCGCCGGTGGAGCACAGCTTCGCCGGCATGCCGCGCGCCGCGTGCTCCACCAGAAGGTCGGAGCGGTGCGCGCCGGCAAGCGTGCGCGCCGCCGCCGCATCCTCGGCGCGGGCCTGCGCCAGGTGGTCGCGATAGGCATCCTCCACGTCCACCGCCGGAAGCTGTGCCAGCCGCTCCTCCAGCCAGCCGTGCATGGCCAGGTGCGCCCGCGGAAAGGCATCCCGAAGCCCGTCCAGCAGCGCCATGCCGGCGCTCGTCAGTTGCACCGTTACCAGCCGCGCGGCGGCCACCGCCACCGCCATTTCCGCCAGTTGCGCCTCGATGGCATCCAGCCAGCGCGCCTGCGCGCGGTGCTCCGGCAGCAGCCGGTTGCGCTGGCGCAGCAGTTTCTCCAGCGCGTTGATGCGCCCGCCATGCGCCGGGTCCAGCGCCAGCGTCAGCCGGTCGATGAAGCGGCGGCGCTCCGAGGCCGGGCCGGTGAACAGCCCGTCCATCGATGGCGTCAGCCATGCTACCCGGATGTGCTCCGCCAGCGCCGCCGCGCTCCTGCCCTGCTTGCCAGCGATCTTCAACTGGCGGCTGCCTGCCGAACCGTTCTCCGCTGCTGAATCCTCCGCCGCGCCATCCGCCGAGCCGCCCTGCCACAGCATGCCGATCTCCGCCGCACCCTTCAGCCCGTGCACGGTGGCATGCAGCGCCCACTGCGGCGGCTGCTGCGCCGTGGCGGCGATGTTTGCCATGTCGGCGAAGGCGGCGCGCCGCAGCCCGCGCCCCGGAGCCAGCAGCGACAGGGCCTCCAGCACGTTGGTCTTGCCCGCGCCGTTCGGCCCCGTCAGCACCAGCAGCGCCGCATCGCCCGCCTCCAGCCGGCTGCGGGCATGGTTGCGAAAGCCGCTCAGGGTGAGCCGCTGCACCCGCAGGCGCGGTGCATGCGCCTCATCCGCGGCTGTTCGCAGGCTGTTGCCGGATATGCTGGATATGGGCATTTTTGCGCTTATTTCAATGCGTTTTCAAGCGATTCGCGGATTTCGAGCGCCGCCGCCACCGGATCATCGGCCTCGGTGATGGGCCGCCCGATCACCAGGATGTCCGCGCCCGCCGCCTGCGCCGCTTGCGGCGTGGCGATGCGCTTCTGATCCGCCACCGCCGCCCCCGCCGGACGGATGCCGGGCACGATGGTGAGAAAGCCTTCCCCCAGCGCGGCGCGAATGGCCGCCACCTCACGCGGCGAGCATACCACGCCGTCCACGCCGCAATCCCGTGCCAGCGTCGCCAGCCGCAGCACCGCCTCCTCGGCTGGCCCTTGCAGGCCGATGGCATCGAGATCATCTGATCCCAGCGCGGTGAGCACGGTAACCGCCACCAGCTTCGCCCGCCCGCCTGCCTGTTCCGCCACCGCCTCCGCCGCCGCCCGCAGCATGGCCGGCCCGCCGGATGCATGCACGTTGAGAATGGCCGGCGGTGGGGAGAGCTTCAGCAAGGAGCGCAATCCCCGCGCCACGGTGTTGGGGATGTCGTGCAGCTTCAGGTCGAGGAAGACCGGCAGCCCGGCGGCAGCCACCCGTGCATATCCCTCCGGCCCGGTGGCGTAGAACAGCTCCATGCCCACCTTCAGCATGTCCACCGCTTCCGCCGCCGCCAGCGCCTGCGCCAGCTCTGCCGCGGCAGCGGCATCCTTCATGTCCAGCGCCACGCAGATGCGGGCGTGGCGCGCCTGTGCGCTGCCATCATCGCCGTTCATGGTGAAAATCCTGCCGAATCATCCCCGTCTCGCCAAGGAAGCATAGCACATCACGGCGCTGGCCCTGCCGGTCAGATCTTCCAGCCCCAGTGCATGGCCACCACGCCGCCGGAGAAGTTGCGATAGCCCACGCGCTCGAAGCCGGCAGCCCGGATCATTTCCGCGAACCGCTCCTGCGAGGGAAAGCGGCGGATGCTCTCCACCAGGTAGCGATACGGCCCGCCATCGCCGGTAACCACCTTGCCCACCGCCGGAATGACGGTGAAGGAATAGGCATCATAAAGCCGCTCCAGGCCCGGAATGGCCAGTCGCGAGAACTCCAGGCACTGGAAGCGCCCGCCGGGTTTGAGCACCCGCAATGCCTCGCGCAGCGCCACCTCGATGTGCGGCACGTTGCGAATGCCGAAGGCGATGGTAACGGCATCGAAGCTGTTGGCGGCAAACGGCAGGGCCTCGGCATTGGCGGTGGTGAAGTCGAGCCGCGCCGGGTCGCTTTCGGCCTGTGCCCGGCGGCGGCCCTCGTTCAGCATGTCGAAGGAGATGTCGGCCAGCGACACGCGGGTGGCATCACCGCCACGGCGCAGGATGCGGAAGGCGATGTCGCCGGTGCCACCGGCCAGGTCGAGCACGTGAAACGGCGCCCGTTTCGGCACCTGCAGGGCGGCGACGAAGTCATCCTTCCACAGCCGGTGCAGGCCCGCGGACATCAGGTCGTTCATCTCGTCATAGCGTGCTGCCACCTGCGAGAAGACGGCATTTACCAGCTGCTGCTTCTCGTCCTCCCGCACCTCGCGAAAGCCGAAGGAAAGGGTGCGCGTTCCATCATCGCTCATGGCCTGAGGCTCCGCATTCGGTTGCCGGGCTGCATCGCGCGCGCCGGGCAGGGGTTTGCTCCTGCTCCGGCATTGCCGGAGAGGCCTCTTGCCTGCCGTTATAGGCGCTGCCCCCGGCGGCGGCAATGGCGGGCAAGGCGGCGGGCCCGGTGCCTGCCAGGTCGAGGTGATGGTCAGGCACGGGCGGGATTCGCGGCAGTGGCCGGAAAACGCGCCTGCAGGCGCTTGAGCAGGTCATCGCGCATCACCCGGTAGGCGCTCAGGCGCTGCTCGCGCGAGCCCATCACGGCGGTGGGGTCGAAGGTTGGCCAGTATTCCACCTCCACCGCGCTGGTGCGGGTAAGCTCCAGCGCATGGTGGTGTGCCTCCGGCGACAAGGTGATGATGACATCGAAGCCGCTGGCCCCTTCCATCTCGTCCAGTGCCTTGGGCACATGTTCGCCTGCATCGATGCCAAGTTCCGCCAGCACCTGCACCACGAACGGGTCGGCCACCGGCTCCGGTTCCGGGCGGATGCCGCAGGAATCCACGAACACCCGGCTGCCGTGCAGATGCCGCATCAGCGCCGCCGCCATGGGCGAGCGCACGGCATTGAGCGAGCACATGAACAGCACCGACCCGGGCAGTTTCGGCTGTGTTTCAGCGCTCATGGCGCGCACCCTTCCAGTGCAGCACCGCAATGAGGGTGAACAGCCGCCGTGCGGTGGCATGATCCACCCGCACCCGCTCGCCCAGCCGCTGGCGCAGCAGCTCCGCTGCCTCGTCGTGCACCGCCCGCCGCGCCATGTCCAGCGGCTCGATGCGATGCGCCGGTGCATGGCGCAGGGCGTCGTAATAACTCTCGCAGATGCGGAAATAGTCGCGAATGATGCGGCGAAACGGCGACAGCGCCAGCCCCAGCAGCAGCAGGCGCGTGCCGGACTCGTCGGCAATGTCCATCAGCAGCCGTTGCTGCCCGGCATCCAGCGACAGCGTCAGCCGATACGGCCCCGGCACGTGCGCCGGCACCGAAAAACGGTTCTCGCGCAGCAGGTCATGCACCGCCACCGCGCGTTCATGCTCCACTTCCGGCAGGTTGGCGCGCGGTGGCATGCCATGCAGCAGCACCTCCACCAGCCGTTCCGACTGTGGCCAGCCGGCATCCGTGGTGTCTGCTGGCGGGGTGTTGGCATCGGGCGGCATGGCATTGGCCTCCATGGTCTTCCGGGCATGCAGGCTCAGCGGTTCAGGCGGATGCGCACGGAACGTGCATGGGCTTCAAGCCCCTCTGCTTCCGCCAGCTTCACCGCCGCCGGGCCGATGGCGGCCAGCGCCTCCGGCGTGCAGGCAAGCAGCGTGGTGCGCTTCATGAAGGCCAGCACCGAAAGCCCGGAAGAGAAGCGCGCGCTGCGCGAGGTCGGCAGCACATGGTTTGGCCCGGCCACGTAATCGCCCACCGCCTCCGGCGTGAAGGCACCGAGGAAGATGGCCCCGGCATGGCGGATGGCAGGCAGCAGAGCCTGCGGCTCGGCCACCTCCAGCTCCAGGTGTTCGGGCGCAAAGCGGTTGGAGATTTCCGCCGCCTCGTCAAGGTCGCGCACCACGATGATCGCGCCATGATCACGCCAGCTCGCCCCGGCAATGTCCTTTTTCGGCAGGTCGGCAAGCTGGTGTTCGACTTCATCGAGCACCGTGCGCGCCAATGTTTCCGACGGCGTGAGCAGGATGGACTGGGCCAGCGCATCATGCTCTGCCTGCGCCAGCAGGTCGGCGGCGATCCATGCCGGGTTGGCATGTTCATCGGCAATGATCAGCACCTCCGACGGCCCGGCAATCATGTCGATGCCCACGTGGCCGAACACCTGCCGCTTGGCCTCCGCCACGTAAGCATTGCCCGGCCCGACGATGACATCCACCGGCGCGATGCTGTCCGTGCCGTAGGCCAGCGCGGCAATGGCCTGCGCGCCGCCGATGCGCCATACTTCGTCCACGCCGGCGATGAGCGCAGCCGCCAGCACCAGGTCGTTCATCTGCCCGTCTGGTGTGGGCACTGTCATCACCAGCCGCTTCACGCCGGCCACCTTTGCCGGAATGGCGTTCATCAGCACCGAGGAAGGGTAGGCCGCAAGCCCGCCGGGCACATACAGCCCGGCCGCCTCCACCGGCGTGAACCGGTGCCCCAGCCGCGCGCCGATTTCGTCGGTGTAGAGTTCATCCTCCGGCATCTGCCGCTCGTGATAGGCGCGGATGCGCGCCGCTGCCAGTTCGAGCGCCTGCAGAACTTCCCCGTCAACGCGCGCCCTTGCCGCCTGAAGCGCCTCGTGTTCAAGCCGCAGGCCTTGTTCTGCCACCTGCCAGCGATCGAAGCGCTCGGTGAATTGTGCCAGCGCTTCATCGCCCCTGCGCTTCACCTGCGCGATGATCTCCGCCACCTGCTCGCGCACGCCTTCCACCTCGCCGGCGCGGTTGGCCAGCAGGGTGGCGAGCGATTGCTCGAAGTCTGCATCGGTGGTGAACAGCAGGCGGCTCATCGCATTCTCCCACGGTTGCAAGCATGCCGGATGATACTGACAGCAAGTGGCAGTTCATGCAGGCCCGAAGCGAGGCGTGCCCTGCCCCGGACAACATGAGGGATGCACGGCAGGCGGCGGTTCGTCAATCCCGCAGACGCCAGGAAAAGGCTGGAGGGCCTTGCGGCAACAAGCCGTGAGCATCGACAGGTGAAATTCCCTGCTAGGGGCAGGCATCAGTGTTCGTCGTCCGTGGCCGCGGGGAGGTCGTGCGACGGCGTGCAGTCCACACACCAGCTCTCGCCCAGGTCTTCCATCCACGCCTGGATGCACTCCACCTCCAGCCGGATAATGCCATCCCCGGCAAAGATGAGGTCGATGAACCCGGCCTCTTCCTCCTCTTCCGCCGGGTGGAAGGCAATGGCCAGCAGCTCCAGCACGCCGTTGGGAGCATCCTGCCGGATGTTGCGGCAGCGCACCCGCCGCACGTGCTCGAAGTGCAGGCCGGTGCGCGCCTGCATCGGCGTGTCGTGCTCGCCACGCAGGTGGGACAGCCACTCGAAGCGGTTGGCCAGCAGCACGAAGCGCCCTTTCTGCGCAAGGTAGGTGATGTCGCCCACCCGCACCACCGCATCCTGCATGTGGGCGGAGATGATGCGCAGGTCTTCCTCGTCCCGCGCCATCAGCTTCAGCAGCTCCATGACGTTCTCTCCCGCGCTTGCGGCAGTTGCTCCTGCGCTGGTGCGCCGCGCATCGTTCATGGTCTCGTCTCCCGCTTCATATGGTGTCAGGCCGCAACGCGCTCAATATCCGCGCCCACCGCGCGCAATTTCTCTTCCAGCGCCTCGAACCCGCGGTCCAGGTGATACAGGCGGTGGATCTCCGTTTCCCCTTCCGCCGCCAGCCCGGCAATCACCAGCGAGACGGAAGCGCGCAGGTCGGTGGCCATCACCGGTGCACCTTTGAGAGCCTCCACCCCCTTCACCAGTGCCGTGTCGCCCATCAGGCTGATGTCCGCTCCCAGCCGCACCAGCTCCTGCACGTGCATGAAGCGGTTCTCGAAGATCGTCTCGCGAATGGAGGAAACGCCCTGCGCCCTTGTCATCAGCGCCATCAGCTGCGCCTGCAGGTCGGTGGGAAAGCCGGGGAACGGCTGCGTTTCCACCGTTACCGCCTGCAATGCGCCATTGGCCCGGCGCACGCGCAAGCCTCCCTCTTCCGCCGTTGCCATGACGCCGGCAGAGGCCATCACGTCGATGAAGGCGCTAAGATGCTCCGCCCGCGCGCCACAGAGCAGCACATCTCCGTCGGTCATGGCAGCGGCCATGGCATAGGTTCCGGCCTCGATGCGGTCTGCCACGATGGAATGTTCCGCCCCGTGCAGGCGCTCCACCCCTTCGATGCGCAGGCTGCTGCGGCCGATGCCCTCGATCTTCGCTCCCATCTTCACCAGGCATTCGGCCACATCCGCCACCTCCGGCTCGCGCGCCGCGTTCTCGATGACGGTCTCGCCCCTGGCCAGCGTGGCCGCCATCAGCACCACGTGGGTGGCACCCACGGATACCTTGGGAAAGACGATGCGCGCACCATGAAGCCGTCCTTTCGGCGCGCGGGCGATGACATAGCCCTGCTCCACGTCGATCTCCGCCCCCATGCGGCTGAGTGCCTTCAGGTAGAGATCCACGGGGCGCGTGCCGATGGCGCACCCCCCCGGCAGCGACACCCTGGCCTCGCCGCAGCGCGCCAGCAGCGGCCCCAGCACCCAGAAACTGGCGCGCATCTTCGACACCAGATCGTAAGGCGCGGTGGTGTCGATGATTTCGGCGGCGGTGATGTGCACCGTATCGCCCACGAAGCGCGACTGCCCCGGCTTCTTGCCGGCAATCATGGTATCGGCCCCGTGGTTGCGCAGGATCTTCTGCAGCAGTGCCACGTCGGCCAGCCGCGGCGTGTTGTGCAGCGTCAGGGTTTCGTCGGTCAGCAGGGCCGCGATCATCAGCGGCAGGGCGGCATTCTTGGCCCCCGATATGGGAATTTCGCCCTTCAGGCGGTTGCCCCCGCGCACCAGCAGTTTTTCCATGAGCTTTCCATGATGCGTTTGAATTGAATGCGCCATGATTGCAGCGCGTTGCGGCATGCATGCCACCACCGGGCGCGCAAGGCAAGCACCTGCGGCGCATCAGGCGCTGCTGCCACCGGTTTCCTCGCCCTTGCTGCCTTCCCCTTCGGTCGTGCCGGCTTGCTGGCGCGCCCTTGCCTGCTGCCTGCGCCGTTTCAGGTTGGCCCGCAGTTGCGCCGCCAGCGTTTCGGCATCCGGCTTGCGCTTGCCGCCCTTGTGCTCATGCCCGCTCATGACACGCCACGGAAATCTCCTGCATTGCTGTTCCGCATCTACAGCTCGTGATATTTCTGCGCCCGCCCGCGCGCCTTTTCCACCGGATACTTCTCGGCATTGCGCCGTATCTTGTGCGCTGCCGCCGCGGCAAGGTCAATGTCCGCCTTCTCTGCAATCAGCAGCAGGTAGAGCAGCACATCGGCGCATTCCTCTTCCAGCCGTGCGCGCAGCTGCTCGTCTCCCGCGGCCAGTTGTGCATCCAGCTCGGCATCGGTCTTCCACTGCGCCAGCTCCAGCAGCTCCGCCGCTTCCAGGCTGAGAGACAGCAGCAGGTTCTTGAGCGTATGGAACTGCGCCCAGTCGCGCGCATCGCGAAAGGCAACGAGCTGTTCTGTCAGCTCGGCCAGGGTTGGGGAAGCTTCATCCGGCATGCATCACGCTCCTGCCATGCACTGCATTGCAGAGCAGTAGATAGCAGAAGCGCGATGCAGGGAAAACGGCGGCAGGCGGCAAAGCTGCTCAGCGCGTGCGCGGACGGATGCGGATCTCCACCCGCCGGTTCAGCGCGCGGCCCTGCTCGGTGGCATTGTCCGCCACCGGGTAGCGCTCGCCGAAGCCACGGGCATCGAACCGGCGGGCATCCACGCCCTGCGATACCAGGTAATGCATCACCGCCGCCGCCCGCTGCTCGGAAAGGCGCTGGTTGTAGGCATCGGAACCGGTGGAATCGGTATGCCCGGCAATCAGCACGTCGGTTTCCGGAAAGCCGTTCAGCACCGTGGCCACGGCATTCAGCGTGCGGTAGAAGCGCGGCTCGATGTTGGCGCTGTTGACCGCGAAGGTGATGTCGGAAGGCATCACCAGGCGGATGTCGTTGCCATCACGCACGATGCGCACGCCGGTGCCCGCCAGCCGCTTGCGCAGTTCCGCCTCCTGCCTGTCCATGTAGGCACCCACGCCCATGCCTGCCAGCGTGCCGATGCCGGCACCAATGAGCGCGCCCTTCACCGCGCCCTTGCCGGACTTCTTGCTGGTCAGCGCGCCGGTCAGCGCCCCCACGGCGGCACCGGCGGCAGCACCGGCACCGGCACCCAGCAGCGTGTTGGAGGCCTTTTCCTCGCCGGTGTAGGGGTCGGTGGTGCAGCCGGCCAGCAGCAGCGCGCCGGCGGTGATGGCAATGAGGCCCTTGCGTTTCATGTGCGTGAACTCCCTGCGGAAAAGCATGTTCCGTTGGCATGCCCGCTGCTGATCATCAGAATACGCGCACGGCATGCTCCTAGCTTGCACATTCCGCCATTTTGCGGCGCTTTTGTGAAAAATGCATGAAATGCTGCCGAACAAGGGCGTGATTTCCGGCCGGGGGCATCACATGGGGTGTGAGGGGGCTCATGCACCCTTTGCCGAAGCTTCTTCCGAGGAAATGATTGTTGCCTTCCCGTCCTGCAGTCGCAGCAGCACGTCGGCCTTGTTGCGCCAGGCGTCGGTGTGGGTGATGGCGATGACGGTGATGTTTTCGCGTCGTGCCAGTGCGGTGATGCTGTCCACCAGCCGTTGTTCGGTTTGCGGATCCAGTGCCGAGGTTACCTCGTCCAGGATCAGCAGCTTCGGCTTGCGCACCAGTGCCCGCGCCAGGGACAGCCGCTGGCGCTGCCCGCCGGAGAGCTTCACGCCGCGCTCGCCGAGGTCGGTATCGAGCCCGTCGGGCAGTTGCCGCACGAATTCCGCCGCACCGGCCAGCTCCAGCGCGCGCCAGATGTCTTCGTCGGAGACCTCCTGCCCCAGCCGGATATTGTCGCGCACCGTGCCGGAGAGCAGGATCAGTTCCTGCGGCACATAGCCGATCATCCGCCGCCATGCCTTCAGGTCGATCTCCTCCAGCGGCGTGTCATCGACAAGGATCTCCCCGCTTTGTGGCCTCTGCAGCCCGGTGATGAGATCGATGATGGTGGTCTTCCCCGCCCCGGAAGGCCCGATGATGACGCTGATGGCATGTGCCGGCAGGAAGATGTCGAGGCCGTTGAGCACGCTTCTGCCCGGATGGGCGAAGGAAACATTGGCCAGGCGAATGCCCTGCCGCAGCGAGGGGGGCTTGCTGCCCACGGCCTGTTCGCGCGCATCTTCTGCCGAGCGGGTGAGGTCATCCACCTTGTCGAAATAGGGAGCATATTCGCTGGCGGCCTGGATGAGCTTCTGCAGGCGGGAGAGGTTCTTGACCACACTTAGTGCAAGTCCGGCAACGATGCCTACCTCCACTGCAGGAATATCGAGCCAGCGCAGTGCCACGTAAAGAACGGCAAACACCAGGATGATGGAAAGGATGTTCTGCAAGGCCGTCAGGCCATGATAAACGGCCAGCATACGGCGCCGAAAGCGCCGCAGGCGTCGGATGAACCATACCAGCAGCGGCTGCACGGCCTGTTCCAGGCCCATGGCCTTGATCATCTTGATGGACGAGAAGGAATCGGCGAAGTGTGCGCTCAGTGCCTCGGTGGAGCCGGCATACTTGTGGCTGTATTTGCGCATCATCCGCACCAGCAGCATCAAGGGGCCGTAAATGAGCAGTGCCAGCACGGCAATGCCGGCAGCCAGTGCGGGGGAAATGATCATCACCAGCCCGATGTAGACCAGCGTGCGCAGCAGCAACACAAGCGCGCGCATTGCCTGTTCCATGGCAGCGGAAGCATTCGTGGTGAACTGCGCGATGGAAATGGCCATGCCGCCCACGCGATTATCCTGATACCACGGCCAGCGTGCTGCAATGACCGCAGCCAGCAGCCGCCGGCGCATGTCATTGGCTATGTCCGTGATGACGTATCCCGCCCACAGCTGGATGAAGAAACCGAAGATTTCGCGCAACACCAGCAGCCCGGCAGTCAGTCCCGTCAGCAGCCAGATTTCCTGCGGCAGCCCCAGCCAGGCGATGATGTCCAGGATCTGCCGGGCAAATGCCGGCATCTGCTCGCCTTCCACCCCCAGCACCAGCACCAGCAGCGGCACCAGCGTCGCCAGCCCCAGCCCCTCCAGCAGGCTGTTGAGAAACAGCAGCCCCACCAGCAGCAGCATGCGCCGGGTTCCGAAACGCGCCAGCAAGCGGAACATGGTATGGAAGGAGTGCATGGCTTGGCCTTTGTGATGAGTTCTGTCAGGTCAGCTTGACGCCGGTGGTTGCGAGAAGGGAACTTCCATGAAGGTCTTGGCGTGCGTTGCCTGAAACAGCTCCCTTGTCTGGTTGATGGCTATAGTTGTGTCAAGCAGTCATGCAATCATGCAGGCATGCCTGATAATCTTGTCATTCAAGGTAAATATCGAAGATATTCGGGGCAATTTCGCCAATATGCAAGTCATCTGGAAGTAGAGTTTCGGTTGTCAATGCAATCTGATGCAGACGCTTTGCCACCTCTTCCAATGATGTGTCGGGGAAGATGTTGCGACGGTGTATGTCGCGCGCATGGCTGCGGCGCAGCGCTTTGCGGGCGTGGCGCAACAGCAGGAAGGTGCGTGTGGGCAGCGTGGCGGCGGTGCTTTTGCGCGGCAGTGGCAGCAGCTCCTCGGCGCGGCGGATGAAGTGCGGCGTGCACAGCTCATCGGTGATGTGCAGGTGCCAGTGCAGCAGCTTCTGCCGTTCCTCGTCCATGCCGGCGCTACCGCTGCGAATGGCTTCCACCACCTGCACCACATCTTCGATGCTGCTGGCGCGGATGGAAACACCATTGGGCAGCGGGCTTTCGTGCCGCGGCGATTCGAAAGGCGTGAAGGCAATGGGTTGCTTGCCCAGCAGGCAGGCCTCCAGCCCGGTGGTGGAATTGCTGTGGATGAGCGTTTCTGATGCCAGCGTCCATGCGATGATGGGGCCTTCACGTATCACTTCGACATTGGGCAGGCCCTTGATCCACTGCTGCCAGGCCTGCATGTTTTCCACCGGATGCGGACGCAGGATGATCTTCATGTCCGGAAAAGCCCGCGCCAGGGTGGGGATGAGGGCGCGCATCCGTTCCAGCATGCGTTTCTGGTATTGCAGATAGCTGAACTCTCCCTCCCGTCCCGGGGGTGGCGTATCCGCGTGCAATGGCTGCTGCTCCGGCGGGATGACATGCGGATTGGCCCAGGAAAGATTGGTGGGGATGAGGATAAAGCGCCCATGCTGCTGGCGCAGCGCCTGTGCTTGCGGCTCATGCAAGGCGCGCAGCTTCGGGTGCAGAAGGTCGAGCCGGGGATTGCCCGCCACCTCCACGCGCTTGCCGGCCTGCTCGGCTACCGGGCGCATGTCCGTAGCACTCGCCTCGCCCCAGGCGAAGACCTGGTCCACCAGCGCCATCGTCTCGGCACTCAGGCGCTGCCGGCGGTATTGCCCGCCATCGCCATAGACCAGCCCTTCCTCGTCCCAGCCCTGGCTGGCGAAGCCCATGCGCTTCAGGGCGCGTGCCATCAGCAGCCGCCCATGCCCGAAGGTGGAAAACAGGTAGACGCCGCGCGGCATGCGCCACATGGCGCGGTTGATGAGCGTCTTCGAGCCGACGATGACGCGCCAGCCCGCCTGCAGGGCAAAGGCCGCATGCAGCAGGCGGGCGTCCATCTCGCGACTCTTGATGTCCACGGGGAGGATGATGGTCTTCTTGTAGCGCATTGGTACCCGAAGTTTTCAAGAAACCTTGTTGTTGCTCTTATAGGCGGCAATCAGGCAAGCAAGAAGTGGATTCGGCATCAGCAAGCTGTTATGGCGAAGGACATGGGAACATGACAGCCGCTTTCGTGTGGATGGGAACATGACACAGGCAGCCGACAGGAACCGTGCCGTCTGGGAGCAGCTCTATCAGGCGGGCAATTACATGCGGTATCCGGTGGAGCAACTGGTGCGGCTGTTTTACCGGCATGCGCGCCGCATGCTTGCGCCCGGCGCACTGGTGGTGGATTACGGCGCCGGCAGCGGCAACAACGCGGAGTTCTTCGTGCGCGAAGGCTGCCGGGTGATTGCCATGGACATCAGCGCCACGGCCCTGGACGTCTTGCAACGGCGCTTCATGCACGCACACCTGCCCGCGCCGGAATGCCGCCTGGTCGAGCCAGGCGAGAAGGTGATGATTCCGGAATGCGATCTGCTCGTGTTCTGGGATGTGCTCTATTACAATGATGCGGAAACGGCACGCACCCTGCTGCGCGAAGGCATCGCGGCTTTGCGCCCCGGCGGCATGCTGATGGTCAACATGCCCACGCCGCGGCATCATTTCATCGCCAATGCCACGCAGATTGCTGCCGATACCTTCGAGTTCAGGGGGGCGGATCAGCAAGGTGCCATCATGTGCACGCCGGGCAGCATGCAGGCACTGGTGCAGTGGTGCGCGGGCATCACGCCCGTGGAACAGGGAGGGTTTGCCCATTACAACGCCGAGCGCCGCGCCGAGTTCATGCATCTGGTCGGACGCAAGGAGTAACGCCAACAGCCTTGCACGCAACATCCACCTTTTCATCTCTGGAAAGTCCATGCCCACCATCATCCTGCCGACGGAAACGGTTGCCCGCGAATGGGAAGCCAAGCTGCTGCTGGCAGCCTTTCTGGCGCGGGCAGGCGCGCAGGCCATCGTCGGCAGCCATGCCCGTATCAACAACCGGCTGTACCGGCTAGCGGCGGAAGCCTATGTCTCGCAGACCATTGTCAGGCCGAAGCGGCGCATCTTCCGCATCATCCGCGCGCTGGGGATGAAGCTGGCGGCGTGGGACGAGGAGGGGCTGGTGTGGGCTTCCGCAGAGTTCTATCGCTGGCGGCGGCTGGATGCAGAGAACTGGAAGATGCTGCACCGTTTCTTCTGCTGGGGCGAGGCGCAGGCGGCGGTCATTCGCGACACCTTTGCCGATGCGGAGCAGAAGTTGCGCATCACCGGCAATCCGCGGCAGGATTTCTACACACGCGACTTCCACGTGCTGCATGAGGAGACCATTCGTGCGATTAGTGCGGAGCATGGGGACTTCATTCTTGTCAACTCCAACTTCGGCAGCCTGCATTCGCCGCGCCTGCCCTTCACCGGCATCGAGAAGACGCAAGAGGATATCGAGCGGCTGGCGCGAGCCAGCAGGCACAAGGTGGAATACATTGCCTTCCGCCAGCAGGTGTTCCTGAGCCTGTGCAACCTGGTGCGGCGGCTTTCGGAAGCCTTTCCGCGCAAGACCATTCTCATCCGCCCCCACCCGTCCGAAAACCCCGCCGCCTGGCAGGAACTGGCTGCACCACTGCCGAATGTCGTGGTGCGCTATGATCATGAGCTGATCCCCTGGCTGCTGGCGGCTGAAGCGGTTATTCACAATGGCTGCACCACGGCAGTGGAAACGGCCATGCTGGGCAGACCGGCCATTGAATACCGGGCGGTGGAACTGCCCGAGTGGGAATCGGAAATCGTCAGCCGCGCCTCCATTCCCGCCAGTACGCCGGAAGAGGTCATCGCACTGCTGCGTGATCCGCAGGCCCTGCAGGAAGCCATGCACGGTGTCGAAGAGATGCTGAAACCATATATCGCACACCTGAATGACGGACTTGCCTGCGAACGCATCGCGCGGGAGCTGGTGGCGCTGCTGGCGGAGCCGGCGCCCGCCACCACGCCGTTGCAGCGCCTTGCAGGCCAGGTGAAATGCCGCCTGCGCGCCCTGGAGAAGAAGGTCATCGGCAGGCTGAATCCGCATTCTTCCGCCAGCCCGGCCTATATCGACAAGAAGTTCCCACCCATGACGACGGAAGAGGTGCGGGAAACTGTCGAACGGCTGTGCGCATTGGTGGACTTGCCAGTGCCGCATGTGGAACAACTGCATGACCGGATCTGGCGCCTGTCTCCAGCCGGGAATGCGGGAGAAGGATCATGAACGGCAAGGCATCACCTGCGCGCATCGCCATCATTCCGGCGCGCTCCGGCTCCAAGGGGGTGCCGGACAAGAACATGCGCGTCATCGGCGGTGAGACGCTGCTGGGCCGCGCCATTCGCTGCGCGCAAGCCACGGGACTGTTCGACCGAATTTTCGTTTCCACCGACAGCGAGCGCTACGCCGAGGAAGCGGCGCGGCTGGGGGTGGGAACGCCGTGGCTGCGCCCTGCCGAGCTGGCTTCCGACACCGCGCTGGTGGCCGATGCGCTGCGCCACACGCTTGAAACCTTCGCCGAGCGCGGGGAGGCGTTCGACACCATGGCCATTCTCGAACCCACTTCGCCGCTGCGCACGCCCGAAATCGTTCGAGAGGTGGTGCTGGCGGCGGAGCAGGAGGGATGGGATGCCGCCTTCACCGTCTCCGAGGTGCCTAAGCCCTTTCATGCGCTGAAGCAGTTCCGGCTGGATGATGCGGGTGCGGCCAGCTTCGTCATGAACGAGGCCAGCCCCAACGTGAACCGGCAGAGCCTGTATTCCACCTACATCCGCAACGGCCTGGCCTATGCCGTGCGCGTGCCGGCGTTTCTGAAGACCCATTCGGTGCATGGCACGCGGGCGAAGGCCGTCGTGGTTGACGAAGAGGTCGTCAGCATCGATACCGAGGAAGACCTGAAGCTGGCCGAGCGCCTGCTGGCCGAACGGAATGCTTGAGAGATGAACCAGCAATCCACGCAAACCTGGCTGCACGCACCGCGCGATGATGCTCCCTGCACCATCATTGCCGAGATCGCGCAGGCGCACGACGGCTCGCTGGGCACCGCGCACGCGATGATCGATGCCGCCGCCGAGGCCGGGGTGGATGCGGTGAAATTCCAGACCCACATCGCCGAAGCCGAGAGCACGCCGGGCGAGCCGTGGCGGGTGAAGTTCTCACCGCAGGATGCCACGCGCTACGACTACTGGAAGCGCATGGAGTTCACGGAAGAGCAATGGGCCGGGCTGAAGCAGCATGCGGAAGAGAAAGGGCTGCTGTTTCTCTCCTCGCCCTTCTCCATGCAGGCGGTGGAGCTGCTTCAGCGCATCGGGGTGGCGGCGTGGAAGGTGGCCTCCGGTGAGGTCAACAACCTGCCCATGCTGCGGCGCATGGCGGCCACGGGGCTGCCGGTGCTGCTCTCCTCCGGCATGAGCGATGTCGCAGAGCTGGCCGATGCCCTGTCCATCCTGCGCGCGGCTGGCGATCCGCCGGTGTGCGTGCTGCAATGCACCTCCAGCTATCCGACGCCGCCGGAGAAGGTGGGCATCAATGCCATGCAGGAGCTGCGCCAGCGGCTGGGCGTGCCGGTGGGTTTGTCCGATCATTCCGCCACCATCTTCCCCGGGCTGATCGCCGCGTGGGAGGGGGCAAAGGTCATCGAGGTGCACCTGACACTGTCGCGCCGCGCCTTCGGGCCGGACGTGGTGGCCTCGCTGACGGTGGAAGAGATGGCCGAACTGGTGCGCGGCGTGCGCTACGTGCAGGCCATGCGCGCACATCCGCTGAACAAGGATGCCATGAAGGACGAGATGGAACAGATGCGCGCCACCTTCATGAAGAGCCTGGTGCTCACCCGCCCGATGAAGGCCGGAGAGGTCATCACCGAAGAGGTGCTGGATGCGCGCAAGCCCGGCACCGGCATTTCCGTGCGCCGATACGACGAGGTGCTGGGCAGGAAGCTGGCGCGCGATGTGGACGCGCTGACACCGCTGCAGGAAGAGGACTTGCAATGAACGGCAACGGCAGGCGCAAGGTATGCGTGGTGGTAACGGCGCGCCCCTCCTATGCGCGGGTGCGCACCGCACTTCAGGCGCTGCGCGCGCGTAATGACGTGGAATTGCAGATCATCGCCACCGCCTCCACCCTGCTGCACCGCTATGGCGAGGTGGTGCAGGTGATGGAAGCGGACGGCTTTGACATCACCTGGCGCATCCACTCCATCCTGGAGGGCGAGAACCTGGTAACACAGGCAAAGTCCACCGCGCTGGGGCTGAACGAGACGGCCACCGCGCTGGAGAACCTGAAGCCCGACGTGGTGGTGAGCATCGCCGATCGGTTCGAGACCATCGCCACCGCCATTGCCGCCAGCTACATGAACATCCCGCTGGCCCACATCCAGGGCGGCGAGGTAACCGGCAACATCGACGATAGGGTGCGCCATGCCGTTACCAAGCTGGCCGATTTGCACCTGGTGGCCTCGCCCGGCGCACGGGATTACGTCATCTCCATGGGCGAACACCCGGACAGCGTGCACCTGACGGGCTGCCCCTCCATCGACATCGCCGCGCGAGCAAAGGAGAACCCGCAGCTGCCGGAGGACTTCTTTCAGCGCTTCGGCGGAGTGGGGGCGGAGTTCGACATCCACCGCGAAGACTTCATCGTGGTGATGCAGCACCCGGTAACGACGGAATACGAGCAGGCCTTCGAACAGGCAGAGGCCACGTTGCAGGCCGTCTCCGAGCTGGGCGTGCATGCCCTGTGGTTCTGGCCCAACGTCGATGCCGGTGCCGATGCCACCTCCAAGGCCATCCGCACCTGGCGCGAGCAGGGCCGGCTTGAGAAGGTGCATTTCTTCCGCAACATGCCGCCGGAGGATTTCTATCGCGTGCTGATGCAGTCGAAATGCATCGTCGGCAACTCTTCCGTTGCCATTCGCGAGTGTTCCTTCCTCGGCGTGCCGGCGGTGAACATCGGCAACCGCCAGATCTCGCGCGAGCGCGGGCCCAACGTCATCGACGTGCCGCATGATGCCGGGGCCATTGCGCAGGCCATCCGCAAGCAGATGCTGCATGGCCCTTATCCGTCTTCCGGCATTTACGGCCAGGGCGATGCCGGCGAGCGCATTGCCCGCGTGCTGGCGGAGGAGCCGCTGCTGCTGAAGCACCAGCGCCCCCTGCATGATCCGCGCAAGGTGGCCATCTCGCCTGCGCAATAGGGGGTGTCCTGGAGGCTTTGTGGCACCTTGTCGGCCTCAACTTCGGGGCATGCACACCCTCTTGCATCTTCTGCACGATGCAGCACGGTGCGATTCCGGTTGCCAAGCGGGGGGATTGTTCATAATCTGGAAGGCGCTTGGCATTGCCATCAACAGACAGATGCCATCATTCCATCTGGCCGGGGCATTCCGCCCCGGGCGAATCCTGCAATATTCAGGGAGGACGACAACATGAAGAAATTCGCTCTTGGTGCCATTGCGGCTTCCGCGCTGGTGCTGGCTGGCACCACGCTGCCGGCGCAGGCGCAGACCAAGTTCGTCTCCATCGGCACCGGCGGCATTACCGGCGTGTATTACCCCACCGGTGGTGCCATCTGCCGGCTGATGAACAAGAACCGCAAGCAGACGGGCATCCGTTGCTCGGTGGAAAGCACCGGCGGCTCCATCTACAACATCAACGCCATCCGCGCCGGTGAGCTGGAGTTCGGCGTTGCCCAGTCCGACTGGCAGTATCATGCTTACAACGGCACCTCCAAGTTCAAGGACAAGGGGCCGTTCAAGGAGCTGCGCGCGGTTTTCTCCATCCATCCGGAGCCGGTTACCATCGTCGCCCGCAAGGATGCCAACATCAAGACCATCCTTGACCTGAAGGGCAAGCGGGTGAACATCGGCAACCCCGGTTCCGGCACCCGCGGCACCTGGGAGGTGATCGAGGAGACGCTGGGCTGGAAGCGCGAGGACCTGAAGCTGGCCGCCGAGCTGAAGTCGGCGGAGACCGGCCAGGCGCTGTGCGACAACAAGATCGACGCCTACTTCTGGCTGGTCGGCCACCCCTCGGCGCTGACGCAGGAGACGCTGGCTTCCTGTGATTCGCACCTGGTCAACGCCCGCGCCCCGAAGATCGAGGAGCTGGTGAAGAAGACGCCGTATTACAGCCTCGCGGTCATCCCCGGCGGGCTGTATCCGCAGCAGAAGGAAGACGTGCCCACCTGGGGCGTGCGCGCCACCCTGGTAACCTCCACCAAGGTGCCGGAGGATGTCGTCTATGCGCTGGTGAAGAGCGTGTTCGACAACTTCGACAGCTTCAAGAAGCTGCATCCGGCCTTCGGCCACCTGAAGCCGGAGGAGATGATCTCCGCCTCGCTGTCCGCGCCGCTGCACCCCGGTGCGGTGAAGTATTACAAGGAGCGCGGCTGGATGAAGTAAGGCCATGACGCCGGGTCGGGGAGCGCTGCGGGCGCTCCCCGGCTGTTCTCCACCCCCTTTTTGCCGTGCTTGCCGTTGTTGTGCCATGCGGGTGATGGTGCCCGCATCGTTCAGGGACGGGAAACGCCGGGCCACGCAATGAAGCGCTGCATCCACAACAGGCGCGATGGCCGTGGCGCGGGGGACGGCAACAGGGGAGGACAATCATGGCCACCGAGCGCAAGGTGCATCAGCTCGATGCCGAGGAGCTGGCGGCGGAGGTCGATTCCGGCGCGCGCAATCCCGTCGGCTGGCAGGCGAAGGTGTTTCTCGGCATCTGCATCGCCTGGTCATTGTTCCAGATCTACATCGCCTCGCCGCTGCCCGCCCTGCTGCAGGAATGGGCCCGTGCGCTGGGGCTGGACATTCCCTTCTACATGGGCTCGGTGAAGACCCGCCGCATTCACCTGGCCTTCGCCCTGGTGCTGGCGGCCATGGCCTATCCGCTGCTGAAGTCCTCGCCGCGCGATCGCATCCCCTGGTATGACTGGTTGCTGGCCGTCCTCGGCGTGGTGGTTACGCTCTACGGTGTGGTCAACGCCACCGCCATCGCCGAGCGCGCCGGCCTGCCCACCACCACCGACCTTGCCATCTCCGCGCTGGGCGTCTCGCTCATCCTGCTCACCACCTGGCGCTCGCTGGGGCTGCCGCTGGTCATCGTTACGTCCGTCTTCCTCGCCTACGTGTTCTTCGGCGACAAGAGCTGGGTGCCGGAGGTCATCCAGTGGAAGGGGGCATCCTTCGGCAAGGCCATGTGGCATTTCTGGATGCAGGAGGAGGGCATCTTCGGCAAGCCGCTGGAGGTTTCCACCACGCTGATCTTCCTGTTCGTGCTGTTCGGCGCCATCCTGGAGAAGGCGGGTGCGGGCGGCTATTTCATCAAGGTCGCCTTCGCCCTGCTGGGGCACCTGCGCGGCGGCCCGGCCAAGGCCGCGGTGGTGGCCTCGGCCATGTCGGGGCTGTATTCCGGCTCCTCCATCGCCAACGTGGTAACCACCGGCACCTTCACCATTCCGCTGATGAAGCGCACCGGCTTCACGCCGGAGAAGGCCGGCGCGGTGGAGGTGGCGTCTTCCACCAACGGCCAGCTCACCCCGCCGGTGATGGGCGCGGCAGCCTTCCTCATCGCCGAGTTCACCGGCATCTCCTATTTCGACCTCATCCGCCATGCCATCGTGCCGGCGCTGATCTCCTACATCGCACTGGTCTACATCGTGCACCTGGAGGCCCTGAAGCTGGGGCTGAAGGGCCTGCCGAAGCCCGAGACCGGGCGCACCTTCGCCCAGACGCTGATGCTCTTCGTCGGCGGTTTTCTGGCCACCATGCTGCTGTTCCTGCTGGTCTATTACGGGCTGGGCTGGATCAAGACCGCCTTCCCCGGCATGACCACCACCACGGTCATCATCGGCTTCCTTGCGGCTTACGTGGTGCTGGCCTACCTGGCGGCACAGAAGCCCGATCTCGAGATGGACGACCCCAACCAGCCCATCGAGCAGCTGCCGCGCGCCGGCGCGGTGGCCATCACCGGGCTGTATTACATCCTGCCCATCATCCTGCTGATCTGGATGATCATGATCGAGCGCACCTCCGCCGCCACGGCGGCCTATTACGCCGTGCTGGCGATGACCTTCATCGCCCTCACCCAGCACGCCCTGAAGGGCTTCTTCCGCGGCGAGCTGCGGCTGGGCCAGCAGCTGAAGCACGGCTTCGGCCAGTGGGTGGACGGCCTCATCGCCGGCGCGCGCTCGATGATCTCCATCGCCGTGGCCACCGCGGCCGCCGGCATCATCGTCGGCACCATCGGCCTCACGGGAGCGCACCAGGTCATCGGTGCCTTCGTCGAGTATCTCTCCGCCGGTTCGCTCATCGTCATGCTGCTGCTGGTGGCGGTGATGAGCCTCATCCTCGGCATGGGCCTGCCGACCACGGCCAACTACATCGTCGTCTCCTCGCTGATGGCGCCGGTCATCGTCGCCGTCGGTGCCCAGAACGGCTTGCTGGTGCCGCTGGTGGCGGCCCACATGTTCGTCTTCTACTTCGGCATCCTGGCCGATGACACGCCGCCCGTGGGCCTGGCCGCCTTCGCCGCCGCCGCCATTTCCGGTGGTGATCCCATCAAGACCGGCATCCAGGGCTTCATGTATGACATCCGCACCGCCATCCTGCCCTTCCTGTTCATCTTCAACACCGAGCTGCTGCTCATCGACGTTACCTTGTGGAAGGGCATCATGGTGTTCATCGTCGGTGTCATCGCCATGTTGCTGTTCGCCTCCGCCACGCAGGGCTTCATGTTCGTGAGGAACAGGATCTGGGAGACAGTGGCGCTGCTGCTCGTCGCCTTCACCCTGTTCCGCCCCGGCTTCTGGCTGGACATGGTGCAGCCGCCCTTCGTCGAGCACGACGGCGCGCAGCTGGTGGAGTTTGCCGGCAAGGCGCAGCCGGGCAGCCTGCTGCGGGTGCGCATCGAGGGACCGGACCTCGATGACCCCGATCGCATCAAGGGCACTTTCCTGAACCTGGAGATTCGCGGCAATGGCAGCGGCGAGGAGCGCCTGCGCAAGGTCGGCATCATCACCCGCGTGGAAGAGGGCAGGCTGATTCTCGAGGAGCCGATGCCCGGCACGCCCTATTTCAACCTCTCCACCACCTTCGACTTCTATGCCGATCAGCCGGTTACGGTGGTGAAGGTGTTCGAACCGGCCGAGCGCATGCCGAAGGAGGTGTTCTACATCCCCGCCGCCCTGCTGCTGGGGCTGGTGCTGGCATCGCAACTGTATCGCCGCCGCCGCCAGCATGGTGCCGGGGGTGGTGCAGCAGCCACGGCCTGATCCACACGCTCGCAGGGAGGAAAACTGCCATGTCTGAAGCGGCTTACCGGAAGATCCTGCTGCCCATCGAGCTGGGCGAACCCAGCTCATGGCAGCGCGCCCTGCCGGCGGCCATCTCCCTGGCCCGCGCCAATGATGCGCATCTCGACGTGCTCACCGTCATCCCCGACATGGGCATGCCGGTGGTGGGCAGCTTCTTTCCCGCCGATTTCGAGAAGAAGGCGCGCAAGGAGGCGGAGAAAGCGCTGGCGCAGTGGCTGGAGGAGAACGTGCCCGACGACATTCAGGCGGAAGCCTGGGTCAGTGTCGGCACCATCTATGACAAGATCCTGAAGGTGGCGAAGCGCCTGAACAGCGACCTCATCGTCATGGCCTCGCACCGCCCGAACATGAAGGACTATCTGCTGGGGCCGAACGCCGCACGCGTGGCGCGCCATGCCCCCATTGACGTGTTCATCGTCCGCTCGGTGTAACAGGCCTGCACGGCCGGGCAAGGGTGGATGAAGGCACGGCCAACTCGCAATCCGAAAAATCGGCAGGTCCGCAAGGTGTGGATCGCTTCAAGACCGGCGGGAGATGCCATTTCGTTCCGGCAGGTACGAAAAAAGAGCGGCACCCGCCGGGTGCACGGCCGGGCATGCCACTCAGCGCTGCACCTCATGCACGAAGCTGGCGGTGCATTGTGCCGCCATCTGCAGGTTGCCGGCCCATGTTTCGCCGCTCTTCACCCGCGGCTTGAAGTCATGGTCGC
>Ga0256839_1000375_pt1 | contig 58009 bp, 34 predicted proteins | sample 354166metaG_FD_185968 | JGI IMG/M metagenome (GOLD analysis project Ga0256839, IMG submission 185968) | Hydrothermal vent microbial communities from Mid Atlantic Ridge, Atlantic Ocean - 354-166 | ecosystem: Environmental > Aquatic > Marine > Hydrothermal vents | place: Atlantic Ocean: Mid...
AAACTCATAATAGGCCCCCCTCGCGGCGCCCATTGCTCCCAAAACCGTCTTCGCTCCAACCGGAGGCACAAGCTGCCCTGGAACATAATCGCCATCCCTGCTTTTCTTCGCCCCCGGCCTGTCGAACATGTCCGCAACTCGAAACGAACCCGACAAGCGTTCGGGCGGTCGCGACGGAACCGTCGGCAAGTACCGCCTTACGCCGCTGAAAACCGGAAGCATTCACCTGGCTTGGCTCCTTAGCCCCGACCGGACGCACCGGGCGGGATGGCACCCGTCTTGTGGCTCGGTCGAGCCCCGAGCGCCTGCTTGGTCTGCTTGTGTGCCTTGTGCGCCGCTCCCCTCCAGCGCTTTCGCTCCTCGTTGAGAAAGCTGCTGTCGAACGTGATTGAGCCCACCTTTCTCCCGCCGGATTCCACCTCGATTTCGTCGGTGTCCTTCAAGAGGTCGCGGAACAATTCAAGCATCTCTTGATTGAGGTCTTCCCAGCGGAGCTTCTTGCGAGCCATCGCTTATCCTCCGAAACGTTCTTCCTGTGAGTGGTTCGTCGCTACAGATGCGGGGCAGCGATGAGCGTTGCCCCACCGCTCGGCCGCACCCGCTCGACACGAATCTCGCGGCCGAGTTGCTGCTTTGCGTCCCGCTGCACGGTTGCGATCAAGTCGCCTACCTGGGCAGCAGGCACGAGTGCGATCGCGGAGCCACCGAACCCGCCCCCGGTGAGTCGGGCACCCAGAGCACCGCCGCCCAGGGCACTATCCACCAGCAAATCCAGTTCCTCGCAACTCACCTCGTAATCACCCGCCAGCGAGGACTGGCTCTCCACCATCAACTGGCCCAGCAGCTCGTAATCCCCACTGACCAGAGCCGCCGCTGCCGTCGCTGTCCTGTGGTTCTCGGTCACCACATGCCGTGCACGACGCAGCAGCCGCTCGCCAAGCTGATCCCGGTGCTCTTCAAGCATGGTGATCGTAACGTCGCGCAACGTCCAGACGTGCGGATGAGAACGCGACAGAATAGCCGCCGCCTCCTGACAATCCTGACGCCGAGCCGCATATTCGCCCTGAGCCAGCTCGTGACGAACGCCACTGTCCATCACGACAATCGCGTACCGCTGCGTGTCGAAAGGAACCGGACGAAACCGATTGGTACGGCAGTCGATCAGCACCGCGCAATCCGCTTCGCCCACGACCGCCGTCAACTGATCCATCAGCCCACAGGGCACCCCGGCATACTGATGCTCGGCCCATTGACAGGCAAGTGCCTTCTGCACCGGATCAAGCCGTTGACCGGTGAGCCCTTCCAGCGCGGTGGCGATCGCCACCTCAAGTGCGGCACTGCTGCTTAGGCCCCCTCCCACGGGAACATTAGACGTTAAAGCTACGGCCGCACCAGGAAGCTCACCACGCTGTCTCAGCCACCATACCAAGACCCCCTGGATGTACCGTGACCATTGCGGACCCTGTGGATCACAGCTTGCCTCCAGCGGGATCTCGACCACCTCGCCAGGGTAAGCATCCGAGACCACCCTCCAGACCCGATCGGTGCTCGGGCGTACGGCCGCCACGGTCCAGCGGTCAATCGCGCACGGCAGCACGTAGCCCTCGTTGTAATCGGTATGCTCGCCGATGAGATTGACCCGTCCTGGGGCTGCGGAAACGACCTGCGGTCCATTGCCGAATGTTTGGCCGAGCAGATCCGAAGCGCGACGGACAAGTTGCTCCACACCGACCTCCAATGCAGTGGTTCCGTTTCCATTATCGCAACCTGGCCGCCCTGGTGTCGGTCTGGCGCCGCTCAGCCACCGTCGGGCTGGCGCGCCTTCCGTACCGCACGGGCAAGACCTACCATGACGTAAGTGCAGAGCGGGCTTGATCCGGAAGAGCACCATGCAACGCTCAAAGATTTACACGCGACGTGGCGATGACGGCTCGACAGCGCTGATCGGTTCGGAGCGTGTCTCCAAGGCCGACCCGAGGATCGAAGCGTACGGCACCGTCGATGAGCTGAACTCGTTCCTCGGCCTTGCCGGGGCGTTTATCGATCGGTCCGCACCTGCGGAGATCGCGGAGATCCTCTCATCAGTCCAGGCCGATCTGTTCACAATCGGCGCCGTGCTGGCATGTCCCGACGACGACCAACGGTATGCGAACGCCATTACGAAACAGCATGTCGACCGACTCGAGCAGTGGATCGACCGGATGGACGCCGACATGCCCCCGTTGAAAACGTTCATCCTCCCCGGCGGAACCCCCCTCGCTGCTCTTCTACACGTTGCTCGCTCCGTATGCAGGCGAGCGGAACGACACGTCGCGGAACTTGCGAAGTCCGCCACCGTCCCTCAGGCCGTGCTCGCTTACCTCAATCGCCTGAGCGACCTGCTCTTCGTGCTCGCCCGCTACGCCAACCACGCGGCCGGGCGCAGCGAACACGAGTGGCCCGGCATCGAACGCTAGCTAGAGCAGCCTCAGTGCCGTGCCTGTGCGTACGTCGGTCGGAGATCCCGGTCACGGGCAATTAAGAGCCGCCCCAGCAGATAAGCCGCGCAGGGCTGCATCGCGCTGGGGGGAACCGACAATGAACCAGCATTTGCGATTGATTCTCCTTTTGGCTGTGCCAGCCCTCTCGGTACGCCCCTCTGGAGTATGCCAGGCGCAGGGATTCGAGGATCGCTTCGTCTGGCTGTTGCGATCGATTCCCGGAGCAGTCCGTCCGGAAAGCGATCGAGCCCCGTTTCGCCGTATCATGCTGGATGCGGGACGCTCGGCGCGGCGCCGCGTGCGGCTCGGGCCGAGCGGGCCGGTCTGGACGAGCGGAAGCTGCGCTCAGCCGAACGGTACCGAGCCTGTGTGGGATAGACGCCAAGGGAGCCTAACATGCGAGGTCTGTACGAGCGAATCCACGAGGCGGTAGAGGACATTCGAGCTCGCTACTCCGCCAGACCGCGCGTTGGAATCATCCTGGGCACGGGGTTGGGGGGCTTCGGCAAGGAAATCGAAGCACAAACCGTGATACCGTACGAAGAGATCCGGCATTTCCCACGAACCACCGTGATGACCCACGCAGGGCAACTCATCTGCGGCCAGCTTTGCAATGTGCCGGTTGTGGCCATGGAGGGGCGGTTCCACTACTACGAAGGCTATTCGATGCAGGAGGTAACGTTCCCGGTGCGTGTCATGAAAGCCCTCGGTATCGAAATCCTCGTGCTCTCCAGCGCGTGCGGCGGAATGAATCCCCACTTTGACAAAGGCGACATCATCATCCTCGAAGACCACATCAACCTGATGCCAGAGAACCCACTGCGGGGCTGGAACGACGATCAGCTTGGCCCCCGGTTCCCGGACATGTGTTGGCCGTACGATCGGGAACTTCTGCAGATCGCAGAAGAAGTAGCTCTCCACAACCGAATCCGCGCGCACCGCGGCGTCTATGTGGCCGTGCCCGGTCCGAATCTGGAAACGCGGGCCGAGTACCGCTTCCTCCGCGGCATCGGCGCGGATGTGGTAGGGATGAGCACGGTTCCGGAGGTCATCGTCGCCGTGCACGCCGGCTTGCGTGTCCTTGCTCTCTCCGTAGTTACGGATCTCTGCTTCCCTGATGCGCTCCAACCTGCGGATATCGAGGACATCATCCGAACGGCGAACGAGGCGGAACCGAAACTGCGCTGCATCGTGCGGGGGGTGTTAGAACGGATCCGGGAGTCCCTCTCCCCCGCGTGAGACCAACCTCCAGACGCCTGCCTGTGGGCCTGCACGCCGACGTCCGCCAGCACAGGACCTGGTAACGAAGGGACGCCCAAGGGGGATTACTGATCCGCCACATACGCGTGGCCGGAGCGCAGGGCGTTGCACAGCGCCTCGAGAATCCGCCGAGCCGCGTGCTTGTCGGGTATCGCGATCGGTGCGGCCAGGTCCGGATCGACATGCATCCCGATTCGACGGCCGACCCCCACGCAACTCGGGCAGCCCTCTTCACAGGGGCAGTCCTTGACCAGATCGCGCGCGAGGCGGAATAGATCGGCCAGCCGGGCATACGCCTTTTCGCAGTACCCGAGCCCGCCGGGGTAGCGGTCGTACAGGAAGATGCTGGGGGCGCCCAGGTTCGAGGAGTCCAGCGTACCTCCGATATCGTGTGGATCGCTCATAGCAAGCAGGGGCATCACCTGAAGAAACAGGTTCAGCATGCCCGCAAGCGCTTCAGAAGGATGGTGGTTCGGCTGACACGCCGAGCGGAGGAGATCGGCCGAAGGCGTCAACCAGAGTCCCGTAGTGCTAAGGGTGCGCTCGGGCAGATTCACCGGTCCCAGCCCCAGGTTTTCGTGCGTCTTGAACCGCAACTTCTTGAAAGCAACCGTGCGCCAGGTGACGTCAAGATCACCGAACCCGACCCGCACCATCTGTTCGGTCGCCCCTGTGTTCGCGGCCCTGGGCAGGTTAAACGCTTCTCGCACAATCGTTCGAAACATATCCGACTCTGCCGGCACATCGGAGCGAGTCGGCTCCAGGGCTTCCTCTAGCCGGATCTCACGCTGCCTTTCTTCCCGCGTGATCTTCACCCGCGTTTCCACAATGGCCTGGGTGTAGTAGCCAGTCTCACGCCGCTCGACATAGGCGATCCGTTGTTGGAGGTCATAGTCACGAACGATGTAGGTGTCGCCATCATGGAGGTAGACAGCTTGTGGGTAGACGAGTTGGTCGGCACTCAGCTCGTCGACGGTCGCGATGGTCTCGGTGGTCCCATCATCGTGGCGCACAGCGATTGTCACCGTGTTGTCGCTCATATTGCGCAAGTTGATCCTGGCCGCCGGTGAGGTCCCGCCAGTGGCTCTGTACCGCTTGCCGTCCGAAAAAAGGAGGCGCTCTTGAACCATTGCCTGAGCCAACGGAGCGAAGCGTTCGCCGAAGAGGGCAGAATCCTCGGCCGGCGAAAGGGGCAACTCGAAGGCAGCACACAGCATGTGGCGGGCAAGGACGTGCGGATTGGACGGATCCGCTACGGCATGTTCCGGTGACCGCCCGAAGAAGTAGTCCGGGTGGCGGACCAAGAACTGGTCGATTGGATCGTCGCGAGCGATCAAGACCGCCAGGCTGTCCCGGTTCGAGCGACCGGCTCGGCCAGCCTGTTGCCACGTGCTGGCAATTGTCCCGGGGTACCCGACGAGGATCGCGACATCCATACTCCCCACGTCGATGCCCAACTCCAGCGCGTTCGTACTAATCACCGCGCGAAGACGTCCGTTGAACAGGTCCCGTTCGATCTGCCGACGTTCCAGCGGCAAGTATCCGCCTCGATAAGCCCTCACCGCTTTGGCCAGCTCGGGTACCCTCCTGGCGAGCACGTCCCTCACTTCTCGGTACAGCAACTCGACGCCCGTGCGGGACAGAGCGAAGGCGATCACCTGGGCGCCGTGGGCAACCAGACTAGCAATAATCGCCGTCGCGTCCCTGCGCGGGCTACGTCGCCCCCCTCGGTCCACCGGAATCTCTGGGGGGTTCCAGAAGCAGAACCACTTTCGGCCACGAGGGGAACCATCGTCATCGATCACCGTGAACCGCTCGCCCGTCAGTTGCTCCGCCAGCTCGGCCGGGTTGCCAATCGTGGCGCTCGTAGCAAGAAACTGGGGGCTGGAACCGTAGTGGGCACAAATCCGCTTCAGACGACGGAGCACACACGCGACATTTGCCCCGAACACCCCCCGGTACGTGTGGAGTTCATCCAGCACCACAAACCGAAGCGTCTCGAAGAAGCGCGCCCACTTGGAGTGGTGCGGGAGAATCGCCCGGTGAAGCATGTCCGGGTTGGACAAAACGAGGTTTCCTTCCGAACGCAGCCGCCTCCGTTCGGGAACCGGTGTATCACCGTCGTAGATCCCGCTACGCACGCATGCGTCCAGACGGGGAACGGATCGGACGAGGTCTAGAAGGTTCCCGTGCTGGTCCTGGCAGAGGGCCTTGGTGGGGAACAGATAGAGGGCCGATCCCGTGCCCTGCTCCTGAAGGAGTCGCTCCAATACCGGCAAGTTGTAGCAGAGGCTCTTACCGCTGGCGGTACCCGTGACCACGACCACATTCTTCCCCTCTCTGGCTGCAGAGACGGCCTCCGCCTGATGCACGTAAAGCTGCCGGATACCGATGCGCTCCAGGCCACGCACAAGCGGTTCGGGAAGGGGGTCGGATAGGCAACCGTATCGAGCCTCGCGCGGCGGGATCTCCTGGATCCACACGAGGCACTGTCTGGACTCCCTGGCACTCTGCAGAACGTCCACCCACCGTTCGCGCGGTCCGTCGGCCCAGTGCATTGTCTCCATCCCTATGTCCGATCCGTGCCTTTTCGTTCCCGTCCGGGGGCAAAAGGCAAACCCTGGTGTGAACCATCTCTTGCCAGTATTCTTCTCAGCAGTTGGCGCAGCGAGTGGGCCCCTGGCAGCCCTCATCAATGCTGCTCTCGCAGCCGCCAGGCGAACCGGTCAGGAATCCGCCCGATCGGAGCGCTCCCTACGAAGCCGTTCTGCGAGCGCCCGGATCCTCGCCTGCATCTCTGCCCGCGCCCGCCGATATCCTTCCACCGTTACCCTGCCGCTCCGCGCATACTCGATAACCATGCTCTCGGCTTCCATGAACTCACGGCACGCCCGCGCCACCGCCGGCGCGATCTCCAGCGGGATTGTGGTCACTCCGTTCGCGTCCCCGTGGAGAAGATCTCCAGGGTGCACCGTGACCCCGCCGACGCGGACAGGCACGTTGCACTGGGGGAAGTGACAATAGCCGTGAGAGCAGATCGCTCCCGAACAAAAGGCGGGGAAACCAAGAGCGCGAACCTGGGGAAGATCGCGGCCGGCTCCGGACGTGACGATACCGACGGCGCCGAACGCCTTGTACGTCGTGCACATGACCTCGCCGAAAACAGCAGCCGCCGGGGGGTCGTCCAGGTCCTGGATAACCACAACGGCGGGTGCGTCCAGCCGCTGGATCGCTTCGAGCTGTTCCTCAAAGCCGCTGTAGCTATAGCCCGCCGCCGGTGGCGCCGCAGAACGGAATGTCGCCGTAACCGCGAAACCGACCATGGGGGGCAACTCGGGAAAACACGCGCGAATCCGGCCGTCCATGTAACCCGCGTTCCGTGGCCGCATGTCGAAGAGCTCGATCACGTTGCAGATCGTCGGTGTGTCGAACTGGCGGAGCAGTTCGATATCCTCTGGCGCAATTACCCTGGCCGACATATCAGCTCCTCACGATGCCGGTCTGCCCTTTGCGTCCCGCACATCGGCCGGCAGTGAAACAGCCAGCACGGATTGATCCTACCATATGCCGCAAGGCACGGGGCCGTCCAGCTCAAGACCAGGGCGAACAGGCAAGCGAACCGAGCGTGGGGAACCAAGCAATGGACGATCTGAGCCACCTTCAACACAGGCTGGAAAGGATCCTGTCTGCCAAAAACAACGGTTCCGAGCTGAGACGCACCCTGACTGGAGCCAATCCGGCGGACCTGGCGGTAGTCCTGGTGCGGATGCGCCCGGAGGAGCGGCTCGCTTTGTTCCGTCAGTTGCCCGCGTCGGAGGCGGCGGCCCTGCTGCAGACGCTGCCAGACCACGCCGTGGCGGACATCGTCGCCGGCTTGCCCATCGACCTGGCGGCGGACCTCCTGGAAAAAATGCCCGGCGATGATCAGGCGGACATCCTGGCGCGCTTGACCCAGTCGAAAGAAGAGGAAATCCTCCGTGCGATGAGCCCCGAGGATGCGGCGGAGGTGGAACGGCTGCTGAGTTTTCCACCGGACAGCGCCGGTGGTTTGATGGTCACGGAGTTCCTCGCGTACCCGGAAGACTGGACGGTCGACGATGTGATCGAAGACCTGCGTAGCCACGCGGACGAGTACGCTCGCTACGAGGTGCAATACGTCTACACGATTGACCCAGATGGCCGGTTGGTGGGTGTGTTACGGCTACGCGACCTCTTGATGGCCCCTCGAGGGACACAGATCGCCGCTCTGGCAATCCGTCCTCCCCTTGCGGTCCCGACCTCGGCAACGATCCAACAGCTTCGCCAGACTTTTCAACAGCGCCCCCTCTTTGGCCTTCCGGTGGTGGACGAACAAGGACGGTTGCTGGGTGTCGTGCGGCGGACGGACGTGGAGCAAGCGGCGTCGGAGGAGACCGGGCGGACCTTCCTGCGGCTGGTTGGCATCCTTACGGGCGAAGAACTTCGCACTGACCCCCTGAACAAGCGGTTACTGGGCCGTTCCGTCTGGCTCGTAACCAACCTGACCCTGGATCTCCTGGCGGCCTCCGTGATCGCCATGTACCAGGACGTCCTGACGGCAGTGATCAGCCTGGCTGTTTTCCTGCCGATCATATCCGACATGGGGGGTAATGCTGGAATGCAATCGGTGGCGGTAACCGTACGGGAACTGGCGATGGGATTGATCCGCACCGGCGATGCGCGGTTTGTGATCATGCGTGAGCTTCCGCTAGGTGTGGCAGCCGGTGCCGTGCTGGCCTTTTTCGGCGCAGGCGTCGCGTACATCTGGACAGGGGAACTCGGTGTCGGCTTCGTGTTCGCCACCGCCCTTCTTCTCAACACGATCTGGTCCGTTCTCGTAGGGGCAACGCTCCCCCTGTTCCTGTCTCGCGTCGGTCTTGATCCGGCTCTGGTCAGCGGCCCTGTACTGACCACGCTGACCGACATCTTTGGCTTCTTTGTCGCTCTCGAACTGGCCCGACAGGTTTTTGTCGCCTCCGCGTAAGGTTGCCGCTGCGTCGGGCCTTTCTGGCTTCGGCCCGACTGCGATAGTTGCTTCACTGCCCCCGCCCGTGGCGGCGCGCGGGGTGAGGTTGCTTAGTATTGATTGTTGGAGCTATGGGACAGGATCGGCCCAATCGATCGGCGACGGGAGCTACCGATGACCGAGACGCTTGCCCATCCGTCGGAACTGCAAAGTGTACGCATTGAGCAAGTGAAGGCGACCACCCTTGCCTTGCCCGCCATCGGCACGTTCCATCTTGCAGGGGGTGTATTCTCTGAAGAGGGGACGCCGACGCTCCGAGTCCTCGTAGAGGTGCGAGGATCGAACGGAATCCGGGGATTTGCCGAGGTAACTCCCTGCCCGAATTGGTGCTACGAAACGGTAGAGTCGATCACGACCACGATCCGCTATCACCTAGGCCCCGCCATACTGGGAAAGCCGGCATGGGACCTGGATGGCCTGCACCGGATTATGGATCGCGTCGTGCATCCCGGCGTAAGCACAGGTCAACCCCTGGCTAAGAGCGGCATCGATGTGGCGGTGCACGATCTACTCGCGCGCACCCTTGGAGTCCCCCTCTACGTGTTGCTCGGGGGAAAACGCGTGGACAGAATCCGGTTGAGCTTTCTGGTTTCGGCCGTTGAACCGGACGAAGCCACGGAACTGACCAGAACTGGGTTGAAGCTGGGGTACACGGCTTTCAAGGTCAAGATCGGGATCCGCGGCGAACAGGATGACCTCAGAATTGTCCATGCGGTACGGGACACAGCCGGGCAGGACGCGTTCCTCTGGGTAGATGCGAACCAGGGCTATAGCCTCGATGTGGCAATGCGGGTAGCCAGAAAGCTGGCGGACCTGGGCGTTGCGGCATTCGAGCAGCCTCTTCGGGGGAACTCGCCCAGCCAATTCCGGCGGCTCGTGCAACTCGGCGCCGTGCCCATCGCCATCGACGAGTCCATCGTTTCCGTTTCCGATCTGCTCGAATACATCCGGCACGACGCCATCGACATCGCGGTCGCGAAGGTGCAACGCTCTGCCGGGCTCTGGTACGCCCGCCAGCAGTGCGCTCTGGCAGAGGCGGCCGGCATCCAGCTCTTCGGCTCTGGACTGTGCGAGACCGACCTCGGGATGGCCGTGGGGGCACACCTGTTTGCCGCCTTCGGCATCACGACCCCCTGCGACCTTAACGGACGCCAGTTCGTGGGCAGTGCGTACCTGAAAAAGCGTACTCACGTGGAGAACGGATGGTTGATCGTTCCTGATGGCCCAGGAACGGGGGTCGAAGTTTCCGATGAGCTGGTGGCGAAGCACAATGCCCACATCTGAACCGTGGCCCGTTGGAGGAGGCAGGACACGAGCACCCAGGCAATCATTCGCGGCGCGGGTCGCTTCGATTTGGCGAACGCCCTTGACAGAAGTGCAGACGATCTCCCCGCCTGTCCGCGAAGTAACGCGAGTGCTTCCACCTTGGCCCCATAGCCGCGACCCAGACAGCCCCGGCCTAACCGGACAATGTGGGGCAGCTCGCACGTCAAGGCGGGATTCTCCCTGACGCGGCCGGTACCCGATCCCTGCGGCCAGCGTGGGGAAACCGGGCGTGCAGCCGAATGGCAAGTGGTGGTCAGACCAACAGGCCATGTGCCGACACAGGTTGTTCTACCCCAAAGAACGAGGACAACCTGGGCGCTCGCAGCCCCCGTCTGCCTGGGTCCCCTAGTTGGCAGGACGGAATCTGACGGTCGGCGCTATGCATATCCCCCCCCAGGCGGGAAACACGACGTTCGCCTCGGCGTTGCGGTTCGGAAGCCGCACCTTGCGCTGTTTGACGGCCACCAGGCCCGGCATGGTGCGGGGTGCAGCAACCGCCTGGGGCGAATACCGAGTCAGGAGGTAATCCATGCTCCAGTTGATCCGCTCGGCCAGCGCATACTCCCGGATCAGCCGCGCCAGCACGACGAGGCGGAACAGGTTGTGGAGATCATGGAAAATAGGAAACCGCTGCTCGAGAACGTCCAAGGCTTCAGTGAACGACCGGGCGAACTGCTGGGCCGCAGGTGTTGTCGGAGTGACCCGTCGGTCGCCCGTTTGGAGCCGGTAATAGCTTTCGGTCACGAGCTTCAGCAACCGCTTGGGCAGCTCAAAGGCGGTAAACGCTTCGTCCGCCTGAAGGGGCGTGTCGTTTGCGACAAACCAGAAGCGGCTTCCGGTGGCCGGGAGTGGCACCGCCCCACCTTTTCGGCGCACTTGCCGGACGTGTTGCTCAAACTCCAGCTCCACGTACGGTTTCAACCCCGGAATCTCGACCTTCCGGAGAGCGAGCGAATACCGCTTCATTTCCCAGTCGGCGTACGCCATAACAAGGGCAAAGCGGGTCCGACGCGGCACACCGACCAGGACGGCGTCCTGCTCCCCCCAGACCGACTGTATCCGCCGTTCGAGCCTCTGGAGCTCCTCCCTGGTGTGTGGGGTGCGCGTGCTGCGAAGCACCTCTGCGACGGCACGCAACGCCGCAGGGCGAGGCTCCAGCGACAGCGTGGGGGGCTCGGGCGTGAAGTACGCATTGCGTAGGGCGACCACAAGATCATCCAGAGTAACCAGCGGAAGACCGGTGCGTCGGTCGAGCGCCGTATGCCCCTGAAACACCTGCCAATTCTCCGCTTTGGGGCCTTCAAGCACAATGTCCTCCTTGACGAGAAACACGCGCTCGATGCGGAGCAGCCCGGCAAGAAAGCGCTGACGATCACGGAGGGGACGGCCAGCTTCGCGATCACGCTGCACCGATCGCTCGAGCCGCCGGAGCCAGACGCGTACCAGACCGTGGCGCTGATCCGGGCGGACGTGAGCCTGACCGGCTCGCGCCGCCATCATCCCGGAAAGCATCGCCCCCAAGAACGTCCTTCTGCTTGGGTAATGTCGCGGCCCGCCCATGCCACCAGGACCGAGGATAGCGTCCATGTCATCCCTCCAGCGGGAAGCGGACATAAAAGACGCGGGGAGCCCAAAGCGACTCCCCGCGGGGCTAGGTGCTCGTAATTCCCTGTGCAGGTGTTTCGATAGCTAGTCGCTTGTGGCGAAGTCGCCCTCTCCTGGCTGCTCGCTCGAAACGGTCTGCTTTGCTCGGCTCAGTGTGCCGGTCGTGTCCGTCTTCGCGTCAACGGTCGGATCGATCTTTACACCACCGCCAGCTCCACCGAAGCCGCCTCCGCCATAGCCCCCTCCCATGCCACCGCCGAGGCCACCCATGCCACCACCAAAGCCGCCCATGCCGCCACCAAAGCCCCCGCCAAACTGAGCAAGCGTACGGTCACGGTCCGCCGGAGCTTCCTTCTGAGCACGCGTGGCCTGCTCGCCGACGGCGGCACTGGCTTGCGGTTCGGCCGGCGCCGTCAGAGCAGATGTCTTCTCGCCCTCTCCCTGACCACCCCCGCCGCTATCGGAACCGCTCTTGCACCCACAGGCAAACCAGAGCAGCGACGCCGGTAGGACCGCGAACAGAACAGCGGACCGCCACATCCAACTACGCATTGCAGAAATCTCCGCGTGTGTCGATGGGGACACCTAATTAAGTATCGGACATCGCCCGAGTTCTGTCAACAACGCGAATCAACGGGCGAGATCCACCCTTATAGTCGTGCCCCGGCCGTGCGGGTTCACGACCGAGCCCCGAATCACCGCGTTCTCTTAGTCCGCGCAACGTGCACGACGTGACCCGCAAGAGCAGTCCTTGGCCACCGCGCTTCGCCACCCGTCCAACGCGAACGGGAAGCGCCGCCCGAGAGCTGTCGCCACCACGACGTCCTCAGATCGCTTCTAGGACAGCGTGCCGTCGAACGGAGAACCTAGCGACATTCTGGACTGGTCAGTAACCACCGTTAGTGGTAGATAGCGTTCAGCAGCGAACGCGGGCTGTTGGCAAGGAGCGTGCACGGATGCACCGGTATAAGGTTCGATGGAGCATAGTGCTGGCGGCATTCCTTGTAGTCCAACCGCCCGCCCTGCGCGCCGGGGAAGAGCGATCCTCGTCCTCGCTGCCGCCGGTCACCCTAGTACTGAGCTGGCAGCTCGAGCACGATGCTGCGCCCGAGATCAGCGTCGATGTTCAAGACGGCCGGATTGTAGCGGTTGAGCCGACCGCCTCCCCGAGTACCCCCCCGTTCACGCTCGTGGCCGACCAACAGGGACGCCAGCGGATCCGGTGGCAGCGGCCCTCGACTAGGGGGCAGGTCGGTTTGCTGGTGGCCGCGAAGCCGAGTTCATCCATTGAAGTCGGGTACGACGGGAAGGTCTTGCGCACCTCTCTCCTGGAACTCACCGAAAGTCCCGCCTCGATCCGCTGGAACGCGGGGGAATTGCGCGTCGAACGTCCTGCCTCGGATATCGTACGGGTACGAACGGACCATCCCAATCTGATTCTGAAGCCACACGAGGAACTGAACATCCAGTTCGCGTTCTACCTTTTGTCGCCCTCCGACCGTGCCGTCCCCGTACAGATCCGCCTCGGCCTCGCCCAGAGTGGTCGGCGTCCGCTGGAGTACCCGATCGACGGTCGTTACCGGGTGGTGACCAACGAGCCGGAACGAGCCAAATTCAATCTGAGGATGCGTGCACCTGGAGAATCCGGAGTGTACGAGATCGTCCTACAGGTTCGGCGCGAAACCGGCCCGGGGTGGCACCGCCGGGTGCCCTTTGTGGTCGTTTCCCCTGACCCACCCCCTCCGTCCCGAGCCCTCACCCTGGAACAGTGGTGGGCAGAAGGCAAACTTCTCGCTTCGGCGGAGGCGGTAGACGGTGAGTGGCACCTATCACGGCCCTGGTGGGGATGGCTGGACGGTCTTCGCTCGCTGATGAGGCGGTCCGGGCCGCAGGTAGCGTCGGCGGAGGAGGGAGGGAACGGCTGGGTGCTGAACCTACAAAGCGACGACGCCATGTACGTCCTCGAGCTCAGAGCTGAAGGGGACGCGGAACCGGTCTTACAAGCCACTCTAGAACCTGTGGATGGCGAAGGACCATCGCGACTTGTACCGGCGCTCAGTGCCCCCATCAACCTTGTGCTCCAACCCCCTTCGGTTGCGGGAATTGGGCGATCCGTTACGAGGACACGCCTGTTGCTTCCCGGTTCGAACACCACGCTCACCCTCCGCTGTCTGCCACTGCTGAGCGGCGGTGGCAACGCGGAGTGGCGGATCTACCAGGTGCCGCCCATCCGTGAGCTGGTCCAAACGTTTCCGTCGCGCTTGCCTGACCTGGACAGGGGGCGTATCCGGGCCGCCTACCTGGCCGACCTCCGGCACCTCTTCCTCTACGGTGGCGTACGCACACCGAGCCAGTGGGAGGATGAGCCCGCGTCGAGTTGGACAGCTCTCTATCGGGCAGCAGACGGCCTCGCCTGTTACGCGCGTGTCCTGGGTGCCGACGCCGTCTTTCTGCCCGTCACGCTACACGGGAAGTCGATGTGGCCGGCCAAGCCGCCGGCCCATACCGCGACCTGGGATCCCGACCGCGCAACTTCTTCACTGGGAAGACTACCGCCAAAGGATGCGCCCGAGCTCTTCTTTCGCGTGCTCGCTCGCTACCGACTGCACTGCATTCCCGTGTTCGAATTTGGAACGCGACACCAGTTCAACCCTCTCGACAAGCGCTCCACCGCTCGGGCGCTTGCCATCGTGGCCGATTTCGTAGCACATTACCAGCACAACACGAACTTCCCCGCGTTGGCCGTTCGTCTATCCCCCCTAGCCGGAACCTGCTTAGCCGATCTTTACGATGGTCTGAATGACGAGGTACTGGGACAATTTGCGAGCGAGACAGGGCTGAAAATGCCCCCTCTAACGGGCGATGCGCTTCGGAACTGGGTGGTGGCCAATGCCCGGGACCGTCTGATCCAGTGGCGGTGCGCCCGGATCGCCCAATTCATCCAGCAGTTGTTGCACACGGCTCGATCCGCTCAACCACAGCGCAAACTGATCGTGATCCTGGACCTGAGTGACCCGAAATGGACCCGGAAGTTACGGAGCGCCGTACACCGGGGGAGCGATTTCACCTCCGCTCTCCAGGAATGTGGGATTTCCTTCGCTCACTGGCCTACCGGCGAAGACTTGATCCTATGCCGACCGTTTGTAGACGCCGAGCAAACGGTCAACTCGCTCTGGTTGAACCGCGCCGAGTCCCTGAACGACCTGTTCCGTGACTGGGCAGTTCTTGGGGGGATTCGTGGCCCCGAGCGAACAAACGGCGGGGAGGGCAGGAACGCTGTCCTGGGACCGGACCATGACGAATTGGGGCTGGGCGGGATTCGCATGCTCGCCCAGCTCGACGCCCAGTGGGTCATCGACGAGGTGAGTGTCCCGCTCGTTCCCAACGAACTTCTCGACCGGGAGCTCGAGCGGTTGATCCGAACGTTGCCGCGGGGTAAGGGGGTTACCCGGACGCGGGGCCCGGTGATCGTCCGGCAGTGGACCGAGAGCCAGGTCCGGCGTTGGCTGGTGGTCAACCGCGCGCCCTATCCCGTTGTGGGCAAACTCACCTTCGCTGGCCCGGGCCAGGTGCGGCAGGAGGTGGTACGGCGTGGAATGACGACGGAAATCGTGAACGGCAGCGAGGTGACGATCCGATTCGACGGCGAAACCTTCGTCCTGCTTGCGGCGCCGGCGAGCACCGAGTTGGAAAGACTGCATGTCGAGCTCCCCCCCGCCTCGCGCAACTACTTGCACAAGCGATTCCGCGAACTGATGAATGCGGTGTCGATCCTGCGTGACGAGATGCAAGTGGCAACGCCGGCCCTTGTACCCGACGGGGGGTTCGAGCAGAGTGCCGGTATGGCACCGAAGTGGGAATTCACCCCGGCAAGTGCTGCTACGGTCACCAGGGAAGCAGCCCACACCGGCGAGGCCGGGCTTCGCGTAACGGCGCCGCAACCGAACCATGCGGCCTATGTGTTGAGCTGGCCGTTCACCATACCCCCTGGCGCGGAGGTGCTTGTTCGCTTCCACGCACGGGCCGTCAGCGGTCCAGCCAAGTTGTCTGCCTGGCTGGTCGCCGCCGACGCTCCGAAGCGCGGCGCTGTGGCCTACACGAAAGAACTGGCCACGGAATGGAAAGAACACGAGATCCGCATCCATGACTTGGCCGAAGGTCAATGGTCCTGGCGGCTCGTGTTTGAAATTCACAACGGAACGGTGGACATTGACGATGTTGAGGTGCGGGCACGCACGATCACGCCTGAGGAACGGAACGTTATGATCAAGAGTCTCGCTCCGGCGGTGAAGGCCTGGTACGAGAAGCGGTGGAACGATTTCTCGTCCATTACCTCCGGCTACTGGCCCCAGTACCTGCTCAGACGGTTTCGCACCGGGCAGGTGGACCGATCCGATTCCACACCATGACGCCGGTCCCCTCGATCTGCAGCTCCGCAACAGGAAACGGGTCTACTCGGTGCGGCAAATCAGGAACGCTCCCCCCATAGCTCCGGGCACGCCGGTGCAGCTACCCGCTGCACCAGCAGTTGGCGGAGCGGACCGGGCAGCTCTAGCGGGAGAGCCCCGTTCAGCGTTTCCTCTGGGGACGCCGTCCCCACCGATGTGCCCGCTCGGGGTCGTAATCGGGGTTAGCGGTGGGTAAGCGAGCCCCGACCTCGGTGAGCCACATCTGGAGCATCTTCTTGAGTGCCGCCGCCTTTTCCGGCTCAGCCTGTGCAAGATTCGTCTGTTCGGACAGATCGTTCGCCAGGTTATATAGCTCGCTTCGCCCGTCCTCGTAGAAGTAGATCAGCTTCCAGCTCCCACTGCGAATGGCACTGGCCGGGGTTGCATGGTGATAATGGGGGTAATGCCAGTAGAGCGTTTGTCGCTCCACTGCCGCCGATCCGGTCAAAGCTGGGAGCAGACTTACGCCGTCGACGTGCCATTCCTCCGGGATCGCCTGTCCTACCGCCTCGGCGACGGTGGGAAAGATGTCGATACTGCAGGCCAGGTCGTGGCGCACGGCCCCTGCCCTGGCGACGTTCGGCCAACGGACAATCATGGGCACGCGTATGCCACCTTCGTACAGGGTGCCCTTCTCGCCACGCAGAGGTTCCAGACTGCTGACGATCGGTCCCTGTCCGTCGAACCGCTGTCGTAGGCCGCCATTGTCGGAAGTGAAGATCACCAGGGTCCTGTCCTCGAGGCCGAGTTCTTCGAGCAACCGCAGGATTTTGCCCACGCTCTCGTCCACATGCTCGACCATTGCCGCATAGACCGGGTTGTACACACCCGGGCCTGGACGCGGCTTACGTCGGTACTTTTCGATGGTGGATTCCTTGGCCTCAAGAGGAATGTGAACGGCGTAATGGGCCAGAAATAGGAGGAACCTCTCCTGACGGTGCTTCCGGATGAAGTGCAACGCCTTGTCCGTCAGGTAGTCCGCCAGGTATGTGCCATCGGGCACGGACTCAGGGGGGATCGTTCGAAACCGAGGCGCGAAATGTCGTCCCGATGTGACCACCCATTCGTCGAATCCCTGGCGGTCCGGAAAGAAGGCACGTCCGCCGAGATGCCACTTTCCAAAGTATCCCGTTACATAACCGGCCGGCTTGACCAGCTCTGCAAGGGTGACCTCCTCAAGGGGTAGGTGGTTCAGGATCGGCGGTGGCACCAGTTTCGCCCAGGGTCTCCAGTGACCGGGAATAAAGTCGGTGATGCCCACTCGTGCTGGGTACTTGCCGGTCATGACGGCTGCACGGGTGGGGGAACAGACCGGTGCAGCAGCGTAAGCATCGGTGAATCGCACCCCTTCAGCGGCAAGCCGATCGATGTTTGGGGTATCGTGGAATTGGTTTCCATAGCAGCCCAGGTCGCGCCAGCCCATGTCGTCGATCAAGATCACGACGATGTTGGGCGGACGCTCCTGGCTGCCCCATGCACCGGTCGAAACAACGGCAGCGACGACCAACGCAAGCAGTGCCAAGTTCCTCGTGGTCGAAGTCATGGCAGATCCCACGGCAAGGGTGAGCAGGCGCGCGTAGGAGTCTAGCACGATTGTAACCGGCGGAGGAGGCTTTCCCACCAGGAGGATCGGCCCGGGCGGGCCGATCGGAGGGGTAAGGCGGATCTATCCGATCTTACGCAGCGGCGCGCACCGCCGGCGCGTAGCAAGCCGGATGACGAAGGATAGCCGCTCCGAAATGGCCCCCGAAAGCGATCGACAGCTTCAGGGCGGTCTCAATCGGCTTTTGCACACCATGGAGCGGTGTACAGTCAATGGCGCACTCGGGATCGGGATCGAAGAGATTCGCCGTTGGGGGAATATAACCGTCGCGGACCGCCAGAGCCGTCACAGCAAGCTCGACCCCCCCAGCAGCACAAATCAAGTGGCCAATCATCGACTTCGTCGCACTCACTTTAACCCGCTCCGTGTGACGCCCGAACGCGAGGCGGATCGCCTGTGCCTCGGTCAAATCGTTCACCTTCGTGGCTGTCCCATGTGCGTTGATGTAGTCCACCTCCGTCGCGCTCAGGCGGTTCTTCCAGAGGCAGCGCCGGATCAGGGCAGCCACCCCGGACGGATCCGGATTCAAACCGGTGATGTGGTAGGCGTCACTACCGATGATACCGCCCACGAGCACGGCATAGATGGACGCACCTCGCCGGATCGCCTGGCTCATCCGTTCCATCACGAACACCGCAGCCCCCTCCCCCACGACAAAGCCACACCTCTGTCGGTCAAAGGGACGGCAGGCATGTTCGGCCGGTGCGGATCGGGGGGCAAGCACCCGCAGCCGCTCGAATCCGCTCACCGTGAAGATATCCAGCGAAGCGTCGGCCGACCCGGCCAGGACGAGGTCGCAGTAGTCGTCTTCGAGACACTGAGCCGCACGAAGAACGGCAAAAAGTCCGGTGGCACACGCCGCGGCCGGGCTGAGCACAGGGCCCTTCAATCCATACTCGCGTGCAACAATCGCTGCGGTACTGCTCGGATACGCCGCCTCGAACGCCTGGGGATCCCCCTGACGCACGCCGATCAGGGTGGCGGCGGCAGGGCAACCCGTGGCACCAAGCACGCAGCCAATCCGCGCACGATCCATGCAGCGGAGCTGGACACGAGCGTCGGCAAGGGCTTCGGAGGTGGCCCAAAGGGCCATCTTCGTGGCCCGGTTGAACGGTCGCGGGTCAGCGTCCAACTCGGCAAACGGAGACGGCCCGCCAAGGACTTCCTCGCCGGTGATGAGGCGGATCCTCCTCGTCCCCGTGCGTCCCGCTTTGATGAGCGTCCAGCTCGCGTCTCTGCCGATCGCAAGGGGCGTAATCAGCCCGATGCCCGTTATCACCACGGGATCCTGCACTGTCCTTCCCCCTACGCAGCGTTTGCCACTGCGTCCCTTCTGCCTCCGTCGGCCGGAATTGTCCGCGGCCTGCCTGCTGCGATTTGCTCTGCCTCCTCTTGCACACGATCCATCGCGTGCTGCAACAAACGACGGGCGTAGCCGAGATTCATCTGTCTCGTGATCTGAATCGGCGCCGACGCCCTGACGATGATCGTTGCGCCCGGCCGAGGCAACACGAAACGATCCCAACTGCGAACCCGCCAGCACGCACTGTAGGCAAACCCCACAGCCACCACCGGCATGCCCGTTACCTGAGCCAGGAACGCCACCCCCTCCTTCAAGACGCGCCGCGGCCCACGCGGGCCATCGGGCGTGATCGCAATATGCCACTGTCGCGCCACGCGGACCAGTTCGCGCAAAGCTCGCCCGCCCCCCCGAGTCGTCGAGCCCCGCACAGGCCGGAAGCCAAAGCGACTCACGATCCTTGCAATGTACTCACCATCCCGGTGCTCACTGATCAAAGCCGCAATACGACTGTGCGCAAACACATAGACCGGCGTCAGAATGTTCTCGTGCCAGATCGAATAGATGAACGGTCGAGCCGCCCGCCTGGGCTTTACCCAGTCCGGTGCCAGCACCACCGGCCGGGTCGTGCGCATCCACCCCCTGAGCCAGCTCGCACCAAGCCACTCGACCATCCATGCCGCTGACTTCACCTTCACGCTCGACTCCGAGCTCCCAATTCCTGTGCGCCGCACGCTATCGGGTTCGACCAGGGCTGTCAACGCGGGTCAAGCACACACCAGCACCGCCGTCAAACACTCGGGCATCGGCGCCGAAACAACTACCCCTCACAATGGCTCAGCCCCACGCGAAGCCCAAAACAGCTCCCATCCCCCAGACAGCCATCTCGCACCAACCGAACACGCCGGGCTTATTCAGGACGGGGTGATACCGCCGTATCAGGCCGTTCCAGCTCAGCGAGCCGTTCGATCACACGGGGACAGTCCGGCAAGGAGTCGAGGAAGAGGCGACCGTAGGCGCGCGAGAGCACACGCGGATCGAGGAGCACGATGATGCCCCGGTCCGTGCTCGTGCGGATCAGCCGACCAAACCCCTGCTTAAACCGCAGAATCGCTTCGGGAACCTGGTAGTCGAGAAACGCGTTCCCACCGAGCTCCTGAATTCGCTCCACACGCGCCTGGATGAGCGGATGGTCGGGCACCCGAAAAGGCAGACGGGTAATGATCACGTTCTGCAAAGCGGCCCCCGGCACGTCGATCCCCTGCCAAAAGCTTTCCGTGCCGAAGAGAACAGCATTGGGCCGCGACTTGAACGCTTCCAGCAACTTCCACCGCGGCATGTTCTCGCCCTGCACCAGTAGCGTCATCTCCTGCTTCTTCATCCAGGAACGTACCCGCCGCGCCACACTCTGCATCGTCCTGTAGCTGGTAAACAGCACAAGAGCACGCCCCTGGGTTCTCTTCAGGTACACCTTGAGCGCCCGCGCCAGGGCAGGCTCGAACTCCTCCTGGTCGTTCGGGTCCGGCATGTCCTCCACGATGTAGATCACCACCTGCTCCGAGTAGCGGAACGGGCTGCCGAGCTGTAGCGATCTGCAGCGCGGGTGGTCGTTTAACCCCAGGCGGTCCTTAATGAAACTGAAGTCCCCCTTGCCCACGCACAACGTGGCACTCGTCATGATTGCGGAAGGAACTTCGTCAAAGAGCAAACTGCGCAACACTCGGCCGGTCTCGATGGGGGCCGAACAAAGCCGAATCCGTCGGCCCCGCACTCGATCCTCCTGTTCCACCCAGTACACATGGTCCTCGTCGGACTGCTTCAACCAGGCTCGCAGGCCATTCGCCAGAGCAACCAGGCGGTCCGCCGTGGCCTCGATCTCCTGCGCCTCCTCTTCGGCCACCGAACTCCCCGCACCTTCCAGTGCGTCGCGGATTTTCGCCGCAAGCACGACGAGCTCGCTGGGCACCGCTGTGTCGATGGAAGGAGGCCGTCGCACCCGCCCATTCGGCTCCGCGCGCTCCCTGAGCCACTCCTCCAGCTCCGCCAGGAAAACCTGAAACGCGCTGTGCACCCGCCCGATTTCGTGTTTAAGCTGCTCTGCAGAAGCTGGGGGCAGCAGTTTGACCAGGCCCCTTTCGCCCCGAGGGTTGTACAGCCGGCGCAGGTTGTATTCGAACTGTCCCGCCGTGATCTCCGCACCAAAATGCCTCGCCGCCACCTCCTCGACCGTGTGGGCTTCATCCAACACGACGGCCCGGTAGGAGGGGAGCACAGCACCACCCGATTGCCGCAAGGCGAGGTCCACGAAGAAGAGCGCATGATTCACGATGACGATGTTGGCGTTGGCAAGACGTCGCCGAGCCTGGAAGTAAAAACAGGAGTTGTAGAAGGGACACTTCTTCCCCATGCAGTTGTCCGATTCGCTCCGCACTTCAGACCAGACCTGAGGTAAGGGGGTAAACGACAGGTCGCTCAGCGACCCGTCCTCTGTCTTGCTCGCCCAGTTGCGGATCTCCTCCAACTGCTCCAGCTCTTGAGGCGTGCGCAGAAGCTCGTGCCGCTTCCGGTACGCCACCTCCATGCGACGCAGACTGATGTAGTTGCTCCGTCCCTTGGCAAGGACAGCGGTGAACTCGACCGGCAACGCGGCCTGAAGAGTGGGGATGTCCTTGTGAACGAGCTGTTCCTGCAGGTTGATCGTGTGCGTGGAGACGACCACGCGCTTGCGGTCCTCTCCCGCGGCCGATGCCAGGATCGCCGGTACCAGATAGGCAAAACTCTTCCCGACGCCCGTACCAGCCTCGACCAGTAGATGCTGCCCGTCGCGCAACGCCTCGTGTACGGCTTCGGCCATGCGAAGCTGCTGCGGACGGAGCTCATAGCCAGGCAATTTTCGTGCAACAAAACCACCTGGCCCCAGTATCTCCCGGGGATCGTACATGCCCGGCCTTCCACCTGCTCAGGAAATCCCTAGCGACGAGTTGCGACCGCGCCCGGCAATCCCTCCAGGGGACTCGAAGCGGAAGCATACAACTTCCGCGGAATCCGTCCCGCCCGATAGGCAAGCCGTCCCGCATCACAGGCCAGCCGCATCGCGTGCGCCATGCGAATCGGATCCTTCGCCTGCGCGATACCCGTGTTCAGCAGAACCCCATCACAGCCCAGCTCCATCGAAACCGTCACGTCACTCGCCGTCCCTACCCCGGCATCGATGATCACCGGATACTCGGGATCGTCGTCCTTCAAGTACTCCAGAATAATCCGGATGTTGTACGGATTCAGTACCCCCTGGCCGCTGCCAATCGGGCTGCCCGCCGGCATCACACTCGTCGCACCGGCCTCCTTGAGGCGTTTGGCCACGATCGGGTCATCGGACGTGTACACCAGGACCATGAACCCTTCGGCAACCAGCTTCTCTGTGGCGTGCAGAGTGGCTACAGGATCCGGCAGGAGGGTCTTGGGATCACCAAGCACTTCCAATTTCACCCAATTCGCTCCCGGATTGTCCAGGTTGGAGAGGATTTCGCGAGCCAACAGCGCGTGACGGACCGCATCCTCGGCCGTGTAGCAACCCGCCGTGTTCGGCAGGATCGTGTAGCGGGAAAGGTCAAGATAGTCCAAGAGGCTCCGCCCCTTCTCGTCGTAAAGACGCTCCCGCCGAACCGCCACCGTCACGACTTCGCAGCCGCTGGCGGCAAGGGCACGCTGCATGGTCTCGTAGTCCGCGTACTTGCCGGTGCCAACAAAAAGGCGACTGCGAAACGTGAAGGGGCCGATACGAAGCGGATCGTCCGCGAGGGGATCTTCGTGCACGGGAGCAGCCCCCCCGCCAACCAGGGTCACGACCTCGACCTGGTCCCCCTCCTGGAGCCGTGTCGTGTTGTGGAGCCGTCTGGGTACGATGCCGCCGTTCACCTCCACAGCGACCGTGTCCGCCCTGACGTTCATCCTGCGCAGTAGCTCCGCCACCGTCGTGCCGGGCGGCAGAACCTCCGGCTTTCCATTCACGATCACCCGGATACCGGTCTGCTCGGGACCGGACCTGGCCAAACTCGATTGCTGGCTGTGACCGCTCACGCTCCGTTCTCCTCCGTTCTGGCCCGTCGAATGACCAGCACCACCCGGTCGCTGACACTCGTCCGGCCTGTCCAACGAATTGGCGTCCGCGCGTCCGCCGCCGTTCTCAATCCCACCGCATCGCGCCCAACAAACCCCTCGTCCTTACCAAATCCTACGGGGGCGGCTGGCTTGCACCAAGCCACCGATCCGTCCGGCCCGCGAGTTCCTGCACAGGCCCGCTGGGACGATCGACCGCTCGGAACGGTGCGTCCGCTTCGTGCAGGCGGGCGTCGACAGAGGGCGGTTCGAGACATGACCGGCTAGAGCAACCGAAAGCGGCGGTCGGGAGGTGAGGCAGGTAGCCGGATGAGGGTGTTCGGTGTACCATTAACCCGAATTAGGAGTGTCTAACAGCGGAGTTTGTCATGACGGCACTCCAGGACGTAGGTCCGGCCATCCAGGACTACCTCAAAGCGATTTACCGGCTCTCGCAGCAGCGGACGCCGGTGCGCACGGGCATGCTAGCTCGCACCCTGGCTGTTCGGCCGGCCAGCGTAACGGGGATGCTGAAAAAGCTGCACGCGCGAGGCCTTGTTCGATACAGCCCCCGGCGTGGCGTGGAATTGACGCCGGGGGGGTCACGGATCGCCAAGGAGGTCCTGCGTCACCATCGGCTGCTTGAGGCTTTCCTGGTCCAAGAGCTTGGCATGACGTGGGAAGAAGCGCACCACGAAGCGGAAACGCTCGAGCACTACATCTCCGAGCGGTTCGAGGAAAAGCTGGCTCAGAAGCTGGGCGATCCCGAGTGGGATCCCCAGGGGGCTCCTATACCTCGCCCCGACGGAACGGTTCCGGCCAGCTCGTGGCCGTCGCTGCTGGAAGTAGGACCGGGGCGGTATGCGGTTCGCCAGGTGCGGGCCGACTCGCCGGAGCTTGCCCAACACCTCTATTCGCTCGGGTTGGTACCCGGTGCCGATCTGGTCTTTGAAGAACTCGCCCCCTTCGATGGCCCCGGTCGCTTGGTGGTCGGAAGCAAGACGCTTCACCTTGGCCGACGTGCTCTCCGCGCCTTGCGAGTGGAGCAGGTGAAGGATCAGGAAGAGAGGCAACGATGAGTACCGGCCGTTGGGGTCCCGTTCTGAGCTGTTTGTTGGTCCTCTTGCTGAACGGCTGCGTTGTATCGCGCGGCACCGCACCGGACGTGCTTTGCACGACCAGCATCGTCGCCGACACGGTAGCGAACGTAGTAGGACCAGAGCTGTCCGTGGAGCGGTTGATGGGGCCGGGCGTTGACCCCCACACTTTTGCCCCCACACAGAGGACGATTATCGATCTGGCCCGGGCGCGCACGGTGGTGTTCCATGGCCTGCATCTGGAGGGCCAGATGGCCAAAGTACTCAACGCACTCGCGGAAGTACGCTCCGTGTACGCGATCACCGAAGCCCTCCCTCGGGACGAGTTGCTACCCGCTGGCCAGTACGCGTATGACCCGCATGTCTGGTTCGACGTCCGTCTCTGGGCACGCACGCCGGAGTGGGTGGCGGAACAACTGGGCATGGTCTTCCCCGAGTACCGCTCGACGATGCGGGAGCGAGCAGCAGCGTATCGGAAGCAGTTGGAGGAGCTCGATCGGTGGGTCGAGGGGCAAATCCATACGATCCCGCCGAGGCAACGGGTGCTGGTCACGGCCCATGATGCCTTCCGCTATTTCGGGCGTCGCTACGGCATCGAGGTGGTCGGACTACAGGGGATCAGTACGGCGTCGGAAGCGGGTCTTGCGGACATGCACCGACTCGTCGAACTGATCGTGTCACGACAGATCAAGGCGATCTTTGTGGAGTCCAGTGTGCCACGACGTGCGGTTGAGGCGTTGCAGCTTGCCTGCCGGGTGAGGGGGCATCGTGTTCAGATCGGCGGCGTACTGTACTCCGATGCACTGGGGCCGCCTGGCTCAGGTGCAGACACGTACGTGGGCATGGTCAAGCACAACGTGCGCACGATCGTGCGGGCGTTGCGCTAGGGAGGACAGGCATGAACGAGGCTACCCGGACGCCGGCAATCGAAGTCCACGACCTGACCGTCGCCTACGGCACGACCCCCGTGCTCTGGGACATCGATGTGCGCATCCCGGACGGCAAGATGGTCGCGATTGTGGGCCCGAACGGAGCGGGCAAGAGCACCCTGCTGAAGGTGATCGTTGGTCTGCTGGAGCCGATGAGCGGCTGGGTGCAGATCTACGGTGCACCGTTTGATCAGAGGCGCGCGTGGGTTGCGTACGTGCCTCAGCGCGAGACCGTCGACTGGGATTTCCCCACCGATGCTTTGGACGTCGTTTTAATGGGGCTGTACGGCCAGATCGGTTGGTTTCGTCGCCCCAGACGCCATCATCGCGAGCGAGCGTTGGAATGCCTTGAGCGTGTGGGGATCCGCCACCTGGCGCACCGCCAGATCTCGCAGCTCTCTGGAGGCCAGCAGCAGCGTGTCTTCCTGGCGCGAGCATTGGCCCAGGATGCCCGGCTGTACCTGCTCGACGAACCCCTCGCGGGGGTAGACGCCGCGACCGAACAGGTGATTCTGCAAATCCTGCGTGAGCTGCGTGACCAGGGCCGCACCATTGTTGTTGTTCACCACGACCTGCAAACGGTGGCCGACTACTTCGACTACGTCGTGCTCTTGAACCTGCGTCTGGTTGCGGCCGGTCCGGTGGAAGAGGTGTTCACCGCTACTAACCTGCAGCGCACCTACGGCGGACGGCTCACGCCTCTGGCCTATGCCAGCGAAGCGCTGCTCCGGCAGCGCCAGGGTAGCCAGGTAGCCCCCGTGCTTGCGGAGCAAAAGACCGAGTATGGCCGACAGACAGACCAGTAGGAGGCCTTGGATGGTGCTGGTCCCCCATACTCCCCCCGGAACTGGGGGGTGCATTCGGCCTGAGGTTCGCCCTCGGCCGATACAACTCACCGTGTCGGCAAGCGGGAGGGTTTCCCCATGACGGGCACGGTTGATTTCACCGTGCTGCTGGTTGCGAGCGGGGCGGTTGTGTTAGGAGCGGTTGCCGGGGCGGTAGGGGTGTTTGCCGTCCTGAGGCGGGAAAGTCTGCTCGGTGATGTGCTTGCCCACGCCACACTGCCGGGCATCTGCATTGGTTATCTGATCGCTCAGGACAAGAGCCTCCTCGCCCTTCTGGCTGGTGGCCTGGCGACGGCCCTGGTAGCAGGCCTACTGCACCGTCTGATTACGCGAGTTACCCCCTTGAAGGAAGACACCAGCCTTGGGATCACCCTTTCGCTCTTCTACGGGTTAGGCATTGTCTTGCTCACCCGCATCCAGGGGCTGAGCTATGGCACCCAGGCAGGGTTGAAAACCTTTCTGTTCGGTTCGGCGGTCACGATGCTCCCCGAGGACGTAGCTGCGATCGGCACCCTCGGGATCATCGCCGCTATCCTCCTCAGCCTGATCTACAAGGAACTGAAACTCCTCCTCTTTGACGCCCAATTTGCCAGCACGTTGGGCTATCCCACCCGTTTCCTGGACTTCACCCTGACTATGCTTCTGGGGCTTGTGATCGTGACAGGTCTAAGGTTGGCGGGCATCGTCCTGATGGTGGCTGCAGTGATCATACCGGCCGTGGCAGCGCGACAGTGGTCCGATCGGCTGAACCGGGTAATCCTCCTTGCCGCCACAATTGGGGCCGTGTCCGGGGTAACGGGCAGCGTCGTTTCTGCAGCCGTGCCCTGGATGAAGACCGGCCCCTCGATCGTGATCGTGGCCTCGCTGGTCTTCCTCGCGTCGTTCGCCTTCTCGCCTCGCCGTGGCGTTGTCGCCCTGTGGCTTCGCAAGAGACGGATGCAACGGGCGATCGAAGAAGACCACCTTCTGCGTGACCTGTACCTGGTGGCGGAATCGAAGCGGGCCATCGCTGTGGACGCGAGTTTTGTCGAGCTGCTCGGACGTCGAGGAATGAGTCCTGGGCAGTTGCGTCGGGTAATCAGGAGATTGACAGCGCGCGGGCTGATTGTTGAGTCGCCATTCGGCGTGCGGCTCACTGAAGCTGGCATGGAACGAGCACGCCGCATCGTTGCACGACACCGGCTGTGGGAGACCTACCTGAGTCGGGAACTGGGCCTCCCGGAAGACCACCTCCATCGCGACGCGGAGGAGATGGAACACGCGATGGACGAGCAGCTTACCGAGCTGCTCAAACATGAACTCGGCCATCCGGAACGCGACCCCCACGGCAAAATCATTCCGGGGGAACCGCAATGATCGTAGAAGAGTTCTACTTGATCGCGATCGCGGCAGTCGTCGCAGCGGAATGCGCGTTGATCGGCACCGTCCTTTGTTTGCGAAAGATGGTCTTGCTGGGCGATGCGATTAGTCACGCCATTCTCCCCGGCGTCGTGTTCGCTTTCGCCGTCACGGGGGCGATCGTCTCACCGCTCACGCTGCTTGGCGCGATGGCGTTCGCCGTGCTCACGGTGGCACTGATCGAACGGCTTTCGGTAACCCGACGCATCGAGGAACAAGCAGCCACCGGTGTGGTATTTACCTTTCTCTTCGCCATTGGCGTGCTCGGGGTGAGCTACTACCGATCCGCTGACCTAGACCTGGACTGCGTGCTCTTCGGGAACCTCGAACTGGCCCCCTTTGACCTGATCCGAGTCGGTTCCACCAATCTTGGTCCACGGGCCCTCTGGACGAACGGTCTCCTGCTCGTGGCAAACGCCGCGGTGGTTGCCCTGCTCTTCAAGGAGCTCAAGATCTCCGCTTTCGACCCGGAATACGCCCAAACGCAAGGATTTCGCCCCCGGGTGTTGTTCTACGTCTCGGCCGTCCTGGCAGCTCTGACCTGCGTTGCGGCCTTCGAAGCGGTCGGCGTCATTCTGGTGGTGGCGATGTTGGCCGTCCCAGCGGGAGCAGCATTGTTGTGGTGCTCGCACATGCACAGTGCCCTGTTTGTGGCGGTGCTGCATGGTGTGATAAGTGGCGTGGTCGCCTACCCCCTGGCTTACACAGTTGACTGTTCTGTGGCAGGTGCGGCTGCGCTGATCGCTGGGGCACTGTTCCTCGTCGCTTTTCTTTTCGCGCCACAGCGCGGTGTGTTCGCCCGCTGGCTTGCCGCACGCCATCGCCGACTGCACCTCCAGGCGTTGCTCGTTCTCATGCACCTGCCGGAGCCCGGCAAAGGAATGGAGCGCAGCACACTCTGCAGACTACTCAACCTCGCCGAAACAGAGATCGAACCGGTGATCGAATTCCTCGCCACCCATGGCTACGTGCGCCTGGACGGCACTCAGATCGTGCTCACCCACGAAGGCCGGCGCTGGTGCCACTCCGCAGGCACGGACAGCAACGGCGACGTCCCATCCTGACCACAAAGCCCACCCCAACCAGCCCCCCAGCCCGCCTTCGGCTGCAAGGCAACCGTGATATGCATGGGGATCATCGTGGGCCTCAGTCTCATCGCCCGGGGGGCCCCTGGCCGTTCCCGAACAGCACAGCGCTTGGAAGCTCGACGCCTTCAAACCTCCCGCAAAAGAAGCAGGCCCCCCTGGTAACGCCCTCGAGAAACCTCAGCGCCATGTTGGCGTCAGCGGCGAGCCAATCACCGGCGGATGATGGGCGCACCATAGGCAACGCCGTCCACCGGCACGATCTGCAGCGTCACACCGGCTGCCGCGGCGTATCCAGTAAACGGCGTGGTGTAAGCACGAATCTGACCGCTGTTCACCTCCACCACGTACAACAGATGCCGAACAGGAAAACGGGTTTGCCCGGTGAGTGCCGCTCGACCACCCACCATCGCGAATTTCGGTTTTCCGGCACGCGGATTGAGTTGGAAGTCGCCGCGGATGTCCCGAGCGGCCACTCCAAGAAACCGACCCGTGATCGGATTCACCGCAGTCACAACCAGACGAGCCCGGTTCAGATCCAGGACGTAGACCGCTTCGACGGTCTCCTGCTCATCCCACGGAGCAGTGGCCACAATCGCGTTGTCCGTGCGGTCGGTACTGAGCGCCAGCCCCGGCTCCTCACGGAAAAACCACATGACCGAGACACCGAGGGCAAAGCCCACGACGAGCCAGCTCGCCGGGTGCTTGCCAGATCTGGTATTCATGATCGACCTCCTGAGCATTCGACCTGAAGCCAGCCAAGCCGACGGTGCCACGCAGCACCGTCCATAGCTGCCGGTCCCCAGCACTACCCCCCCGGGCGTACGTCGCCAGATCCAGCGCTACCAGCCGTGCACCCCTAGTATAGCCAAAAGGCACGGGACTCCGGAATAGCACCCCAGAGCCCCGCGCGCGTCGGAAAGATGGGTGTGTTTCCTAGACTTCGGGAACTTCCTCCCACTGACGCGTCTGCGCTGCTTTGGAAATCGCTTCCAGCACCGCCTGGTTCTTGACACCATCATCGAAGGATGGACACGGCATCTGGTCCTTCCCGATCGCATCGAGAAGGTCCGCCACCTGGTGGATGTGCGTATGCTCCCAACCGATGATGTGCCCCTCTGGCCACCAGTGCCCAACATAGGGATGCGCCTGGCCATTGGTCACCAGGATGGTTCGGTACCCCTGTGTCCCAGGCTCATCCTCGCGCGAAAAGAACTCCAGCTCGTTCATACGCTCCAGATTGAAGACGATCGATCCCTTCGAGCCGTTGATCTCGAACCGGTTATGGTTCTTGCGCCCATTCGCAAACCGGGTGGCCTCGAACGTACCCAGTGCACCGTTTTTGAACACCGCACACGCGACGAAGGCGTCGTCAACGGTGACCGGAGCCTTCTTCACCGCCGCCTCGGCCGCGGCCGAAAGCCCCGCCGCCTCCTGAGCCACGGGGCGCTCCTTGATGAAGGTTGCGGTAGCGGCACACACGGCTTTGATCTCGCCCACTAGGTAGTAAGCAAGATCCAGAATGTGGGCACCGAGATCACCCAGCGCGCCCGAGCCGGCCGTGCTTGCATCGAGCCGCCAAACCACCGGGAAAGTGGGATCGAGGATCCAATCCTGCAGATAGACCGCCCGCATGTGATAGATCTCGCCCAGCTTCCCGCTGTCAATCAGTTGCTTCGCGTAGGCCACCGCAGGCACACGGCGATAGTTGAACGCGATCATGTGTTTGACGCCGTTCTCCCGCGCCGCATCCCGCATCTCGATCGCCTGCGACAGGGTAAGCGCCATGGGCTTCTCGCAGAAAACATGCTTCTTGTTCTCTGCTGCTGCAATGGAGATCTCCGCATGGGTGTTGTTCGGCGTGCTCACGTCAACCAGATCGACGTCCTCGGCCGCAACCACCTTCTTCCAATCGGTCTCGTACCGGTTCCATCCGTACTGAGCGGCCGCCTGGCGGACTTTCTCCTCGTTGCGGCCGCAAATCACCTGCATCACGGGTCGAGCGGCAATCTCCGGGAAGAAGACCGGCGCCTTGATGTAGGCGTTGCTGTGCGCCTTGCCCATGAACGCGTAGCCAATCAGACCGACACGAATCTCTTTTGCCATGCGTTATCCCCCGTTACTAGCCACGAATACCGGCACTCGCCAGCCTACCAAGCATGCGATCAGATCGCCTCTTGGACTCAAGTATTACCAGATGCGCGCGACAAACTCAACCGTCTCCGTCCGCTCGCCTCCCCGCCACCTGCGCAAGAACACTCCGCTCAGCAAAGCGGCCGAGAGAGACACCGGTCCTTGCCCCGGACCATCCAAGGAGATTCCTCCGTTTCCGCCCCGTCGCGGCAGAACGATCCCGCGTACCGCCCCCCCTGGAAATGCAATCGGGGCAGTAGGTGACCTACTGCCCCTCGTGCCGCACTGTGCCCATAAGACCGCTTACTGGTCCTGCCCGCCTTCCTCGGGCTTCTCCTCTTTTTTCTCTTCTTTTGACTCGGGAGCTGCTTCCCCCTCAGCCTTGGGTTGCTCACCGCCCTCAGCCTTGGGCTGCTCGCCACCTTCGGCCTTGGGTTGTTCGCCACCTTCGGCCTTGGGTTGTTCGCCACCTTCGGCCTTGGGTTGTTCGCCGCCTTCGGTAGCTGCGGCGGGCTGTGCTTCCGATTGACCTCCGGCCTGTTCAGCAGCCGGTTGCTGCTCCTGCTGCCCAGCCGACTCGCCTTCAGCCGCCTGAGGCTGCTGCTCTGTCGCGGGGGTCTGTTCGCCGGCCGGCCCGGTCGTAGTCCCGGTCTCGGTTCCACCGCCACACCCCAGACCCAAGAGGGCCAGACTGAGTCCGGCTAGTCCTGCAATAAGAAATCGCTTCATCGCTCGACCTCCACCAACGTTGAGCCTCCACCGACGAGCTCTGCCACTGCGGCGAGCTCTTTCTCAATCCAAGTAGATGCACGGGGCGGTCCGCTTATTCCCGGAACCCGGACCGATCGGTGGAACGGGTTCTGAGTGCCCACGCCAGATACAGGAGCTTGGGTGCGGTGCAAGATGAGGCCGGGGGCGGAGTCGCGTACGCGGCCCGTTCGGTAGCGGTGCTCGCCGCCGCTCCCTCTGCGACTACCGCAGGCCAAAACGGTCGAGCAGACTGTACAGCTTGGCCCGGGTGATCCGCAACCGACGGGCCGCTTCGGACTTGTTGCCACCGGTCGCCGCCAACGTCGTCTCGATCTGGTGGCGCTGCAGCTCTTCGTGGCTGAGCAAACTGAGCGGCACGGCCCGCCCCATGGTCTTCCCAAGAAGCCGGAGGTCAGCGGCTTCGATGGTTGCACCTCGACACCGCAGGACTGCAGCTTCGATCATGGCCCGCAATTCCCGCACGTTTCCAGGCCAGTGGTAGGCAAGGAGCTTAGCCATAGCTGCAGCGGAGAAGGTGAGGTCCGGTTTGCCGTAGCGCTGACCGATCTCCTGAGCGAACCGGCGGGCAAGCAAGGCGATATCATCACCCCGCTCCCGCAATGGAGGTAGCTCCACCGTGAGAACACTCAGCCGAAAAAACAGGTCCTCTCGGAACCGCTGGCGGCGGACCTGAGCGACCAGATTGCGGTTCGTCGCTGCCAGGATGCGTGCGTCTGTGTGCAGCAGTTCCTCGCCCCCCACTCGCGTGAACGTGCCGGTTTCGAGCACGCGGAGAAGTCGACACTGGGCGGCCGGAGACATTTCAGCGATCTCGTCCAGGAACAGGGTACCGGCCCTGCTCCGCTCGAAAACTCCACGATGCGTCGCAATGGCTCCCGTAAATGCCCCCTTCTCATGTCCGAACAACTCACTCTCCAGGAGCGATTCACTCAACGCGCCGCAGTTCACCGAAACGAACGGGTTCGCGGACCGCGGGCTTAGCTCGTGAATCGCCTGGGCCACCAGCTCCTTGCCCGTGCCCGTTTCCCCCGTGATGAGCACCGGACACAGGGACTGGGCGGCGAGCCGTATAAACTGGCGGACGGGATCGAGAGCAGCACCGCCGATGAGCTTCGCCAACGGGTCTTCGGCCCCCTGTCTGAACAACCGGGTGCTCGCCAGAAGCTTGTCGATCCGGTTAGCGACAGCGCGGAGCCGGTTGGTTACCGCCTGACTCATCGCTCTTCGACCACGTCGTTCGATGTACAGAAGGATCGCACTGCGCGGCCGTTTGACCACGGTAACGGACCGCTCTTCCCCGGTCGGAAGGACAATCCGCCCCCTGGCCAAACCGCTGCGGCTGTCTGTCACAGCCCGTAGGATCCCCAGGGCCTGCTCTCCAGGTCGCCAGTTCGGATCCGGAAACGCCACCACAACGCTCGGATCCCCCCTATGGCCAGCGCCGCCGAGGACAACGGCAGCACAATCGAGCTCCAATTCGTACGTGAGCTGCGCGAGGTACTCGATGAGATCCGTGTCCCTAATCTGGCTCTGGCCAACGCCGTCGGCTGCACTCCCGATCGCACGGTGGGCGGTCAGGCGCCAGGTAGTGGCGGTGCTGTCCAGCCGACAGTTTCGCCCCCCTCTACCGTCGGATAACGCCACCAGCTCCACCTCTCCAACCCGAAAGCTTGTACCGATGCGGATGACGGTCTCCTCCACCCGCACTCCCCCACACCAGGTACCGTTGGAACTGTTCAGATCACGAACACGTACCCGACGCGGGGCGAAAAGTTCGATTTCACAGTGCTGGCGCGACACGGATGGATGGCAAAGGACGATGTCCGCCTGAGAGGACCGGCCGATGATCTGGGGCACCCGGAGCTCAAGATCTGCGAGGGGGCGTCTACCCGTAAGAGTTGAATACAACGCGACCCGACCGCTCATGACGGCCTCCTCGTTGCGTACGACCGACATCGCGTCGGGTCTGCATTATTTTCTACCCCTGTTGATCGAGCAGGTCAATCCTTGCATCCAAGCACCTGCGCGCCCAAGGAAACCGTTTCCCCTTGATGAAGCCGCGTGGGCTCCTTCGGTTCGTTTTTTCGCGTTCCCCCCAAGCCCCCATACGGTCGAAGCGCCAGGACGGGTGACAACAGCGCTGTATTTCCGGCGCCAAGTTCCCCGCCGCACCATCGCCGGCAAGGAAGCCAAGGACACATAAGCCATTGAAAGAAAGCCAGTTGCGCGGAACACTGTCGCGCCGTCGGCTTCTGGCACGGAATGTGCTTGTATCGCCAGGCGAGCACGGCTGGAGGGGATGGGCAAAGCCAGATGGACGTTGGAAGCACTCGCCTCGGTGAAGCCCATCCCCTTTTCTGGAAAAGACGCGTAAGGGGATCCTCCGGTTCTTGTGACCACCGAGGGGGATGCAGCGGATCCGCCCCACAGAAAGGAACGGCAGCCGGGGGCGTAAGCGATGTCTCCGTTCGTGCGCGGGAGCGATCGCACCGGCTGCCGTTCTTTCTCAGTATAGCGGAAGCCGGCTGCGGGGTTCAGGGATGCCCTAAGCTACACGACGCCGGTGCGCATTGCCGCCATACGGCGGAATAACCGCTTTTTACCGCCGCGATGGGCCAGTGTCGAGCTACCGCGTTGCTTCGGGTGACGGCGAGGAACTTTCCTGGGAGGGCCGGACAATCGGAGGGTGTCTCCTGTGGCATTTGAGCCCCCTCATTCCCCCATTGCCCTCGAACCACCCCTGCAAGCGGTCGGCAGCGGCTGGGGCACTCACCGGGACGCCACCTCCAGGGGCGGTCAGGCCGGTACGGAATCGGACGAACCGTGGCCGATTGCGAAGTGCTCTCCGGCAAGGCCCCCCGCCGGCATGCCAAGGGGGCTGGTACCGCTTCGAACCGGCTCAACAGCGCGGCGGTGGTTCGTATCGTCTGTCCGCCGCGGAACAGGCAGACTCAGACTTCCCGGCCTGGCGGCTGCAACCCGAGCCGTACCGGCAAGATCGTTGCAGTATCCCACGCGTAAGAAAGGCGCCGGACCGGCCGTACCGCTAGAATAGGGAACGGTGAAGCCGTGCCACAGCACTACTCGGAGAGAAACGGGCCGATGGACGCGCCGCAAGCCGTAAGGGCTCGGCAACAGGAGCGGTACCTGGAGATCGATTGGGGGGAGGGACACGTTTCGGTCTATCCCTACGGGTACCTTCGAGAACACTGCGAATGTGCTGTGTGTCGCGACGAGTGGACCGGCGAGCGACGGGGTAGCGGGGCCGTTACAGGCCAGGATCTGACCATCACAAGCGTGGAACTCGTGGGCAACTACGCTATCCGCATCCGATGGAGCGATGGGCATGACACCGGCCTGTACACGTGGGAGCACCTGCGTTCCCTGTGCCGGTGCACTCGGTGCGCGCCTATCGGGAAGTCGGATGAGACCGAATGAGGTTCCGGAGCGAAACCTCGAACTAACGGAAGCAAGACGAAGAACAGAAGAATCCGAGAAGTAGGGAATACTCGACGAGGGCGGTGCATCCGTACTACGGGGGGTGGAGGTGCCTCGTTCGGGCAAGTTCATCGAGCAGCTTGTAGACCGGCACTATGAGGCCGTGTATCGGTTTGCATACCGGCTGACGGGGAACGTGCAGGATGCGGCGGAGCTGACGCAAGAGGCGTTTTGTGTGGCCCAGGAACGGCTGCGGCAGCTTCGCGACCCGAGCAGGGCCCGCGCATGGCTGTACAAGATCGCAAGGAATCTCTATCTCCAGAACCAACGCCGCCTGCAGCAGATCCCCATGGGTGACGGGGACCTCCAACTCGCTGCTCCGCCACCACAGCACATAAGTGCGGAAGAGGTGGATGAAGAGCAGTTGCAGCGTGCGTTGAACCAATTGCCTGAAGAGTTCCGGACGCCGCTGGTTCTCTACTACTTCGGCGAACACTCGTACCGCGAGATCGCCGATATCCTCGGCATTCCGATTGGGACGGTAATGAGCCGCATCGCTCGGGCAAAGGAGAAACTGCGGGTTCTCCTCGGCCTTGGGGTCGACTCCCTCAGTGGCCCCTCGGCAACATGAAGCAGCAGTGGTGGAACACTGAGCCAGACCATTAAAAACGAACGGTCAGGAGTGCTCCTGGATGTTGTGTGAAGAAGTACGACGCTATCTCGAGGTCATGGACGGTGACGGTGCGTCGGCTTTCTTGAGCGAAGACGATCGGCGGGCGGTTGTTCAGCACCTGGCCGGCTGCGTGAATTGTCAACACTTCGCCGAATGGTTGCGAAGCCAGGATCAGGCAATCGGCCGGGCCATCCGCAACGTAAGCGTCCCTGCCGGGTTGCGCGAAAGAATCCTGGACCACCTCGGCCGCATGGAACCGGCTCGGTCCCTTAGCCGCCGTGTACGGCGTCTGGCGGTCGTTGCTGCCGCTGCCGCCGTTCTGGTGGGGGGCGCTTTGCTGTTGCTGTGGCTGGGGCGGCAGGGCCACCCGGAGGTCACCCACCTCGACGACAACCATCTGGTGCGGCTCGCCATTGCCTGGGAATTCGAGCCCCTCACCCCTCCCGCCGAAACGCGTCGGGACTGGCGTTCGTTGCAGGCGTGGTACCGACGTGAGACGAAGATCGAGTTGTTCTGGCCCAATGGGGTGCGAAGAGCTGCCATTCGCGGGGTGGGACGTGTTCGGGTGCAGGGAACGTATGTTGCTGCGTTGGAACTCGTCCCCTCTCACGCGCCCCGGTCTTCCTTCCTCGTCGCCATCTTGCCTCGCTCCCGCTTCGAACTTGATGGCTCGCCCACCGGTAGCGTGCGTGTGTTGCGGGACTCCCATAGCGTCTCCGTGGGAACCTGGTCCTATGGTGACGCACATTTTGTTGTCGTCTACCGGGGTCCGTTCGACGACATCCGGCCGTGCTTCCGGGGGCTGGGGACGGCAACGGCAAGTTTAACACCGCGCAGGCGGGCTCTGGAGGGCTGAGGGTCCTGCTGGCTTGGGCCGGTTAACTGGCCTGGCTGGCCGTCGATGCGGGTCCGCGGATTGAACCCGATCGGCGCGAGGAACGCACCGGCTGCTGCCACCGGGCAGGGCGGCTTCGCCCCGCACATGTTCCAATCGGTCGGGCCACCGTGGGAGACACTCCGTCGGGTTGGGATTAGTCCCCCCTTGGGTCCATCGTCATGAACGCCATCCTCCGCGCGGCCTACCGCTCTGTAGAGCGCTGCAACCGTTGCAGGACACGTCGCGAGCGGCAGAGAAGTCGATCGAAAGCAGGCGAGCGGAGGACGGCATAACGTCCGTCCTGTTCCGCCACGACCTGTGCGGCAAGATCGTGTTTCCTGGCGAAAGCGAGCGCATCCTGGGGACCAAACACGGATAGGGCAGTCGCCAGGGCATCGGCAGTCATCGCCCGGGAATGGACGACGGAAACCTGGCGTGGCCCCTTGACCGCGATCCCTGTACGCGGATCGACGATGTGGGAGTAGCGAACACCGTTCAGCACAACGAACCGCTCTGCGTCGCCGGAGGTAGCAACTGCAGTATGCGCAAGGACGAGGTAGGTCGGCTCTGTGCTCGCAGGCATCGGCACGGCGATGATCCAACCAGCCCGCCCAGGGGGCGGAGCGGAAACGGCGATGTCGCCGCCGCCGTCGACCAGAGCCGATTCAATGCCCCGGTTCTTCAGCACCTCGATCGCCTGATCCAGAGCATATCCCTTCCCGATCCCGCCCAGGTCGATCTGCATGCCGGGCTGTCTCAGTTGCACCGCCCGTTTTTCGGGATAGAGAACGATCTTGTCGTACCCGACCAGCTTACGTGCTGCCCGCAACCGGTTGGGATCGGGGAACCGCTTTTGCCGCCGAGCTCGCCGCCATAATCGGACCACAGGCCGTACCGTGACGTCGAACGCCCCGCCGCTGATCCGAGCCACGCGCACGCTCTCTTCCAGCACGCGATAGAGATGCTCACTCACGACAACCGGTCCGCGGCCCGCCTGAGCACACAGACGGTTCAGCTCGCTGTCGGGGTTGTAGTCGCTGAGGATGCGGTCCAGTTCGGCCACCCGTGCAAACGCGGCCCGGAATGCGGATCGAGCGGCCTCCTCACTCGGTGCATATAGAATGATGGTGAAGTATGTTCCCATGTGGGATTCTGTCTGCTGGTAGCGCTTCAGCGGTCTTACCGCTCGGCCACGCTCAACCGCTTCAGCTAGTCCGCCACCGAGCGCAACGAGCAGGCAGATCCCCAGCAAGGCCCACCGGACAGTGCATAACCTCGACCGTTCCAAGAGAGGGCTCATGACCGTGTCTGTTCGAAACTTCTGTCGTGTTGTCCTGCCTGGTCTTGCGGTGCTTGCGGGCTGGGGCTTCGTCTTCGTTCCCCTGCTCGCACAAGTGCAGTATACGGTCGACGAGAAACGAGGCGTGGTCGTTGTGCCTGACGCCGAAGCTCGGACCGAAGCCGAAATGAAGCCCTACACCGAAGTCATCACCGGCACGGATGTCACGTTCGATATGGTCCCCATTCCGGGGGGAACCTTTACGATGGGTAGCCCGCCCGACGAATGGGGGCGGAATGAGGACGAAGGGCCCCAACATCTGGTCACCGTGGAACCGTTCTGGATGGGCAAGTACGAGGTGACGTGGGACGAGTATGAGATCTGGATGTTCAGCCTCGACATCGCTCGCCGCAAACTCACCGGGCAACCCCCAACGCCGCTGGACAAATTAGCGGATGCGGTGACGCGGCCGACCAAGCCTTACACGGACATGACCTTTGGCATGGGCAAGAAGCGCTGCCCGGCGATCTGTATGACCCAGTTGGCTGCCAAGGTGTACTGCCAGTGGTTGAGCGCCAAGACGGGCCGCTACTATCGGCTGCCCACCGAGGCGGAGTGGGAATACGCGTGCCGTGCCGGCACGAAGACCGCGTACTACTTTGGGGACGATCCGGAAGTGCTGGACGAGTACGCCTGGTACTTCGACAACAGCGACGACCGCTACCATCCCGTGGGTCAGAAGAAGCCGAACCCGTGGGGGCTGTATGACATGCACGGCAACGTCGCCGAATGGTGCCTGGACCAGTACATACCCGACTTCTACAAGCGGTTCGACCCGAAGGTTCCGGTGAAGAACCCCTATGCCAAACCGACCAAGCTCTATCCACGCGTGGTTCGAGGTGGCTCGTGGGACGATGACCCCGAAATGTGCCGCAGCGCCGCACGTCGGGGGTCGGATCCGGAGTGGAAAATCCAGGATCCGCAACTTCCCCAAAGCATGTGGTACCACACGGATGCCATCTTCGTTGGTTTCCGTGTGGTTCGGCCCCTTCGCGAACCGACCGAACAAGAGAAGAAGCTCTATGGACCCGACCCATACCAGGTCTGGGAGGATAGCCGCCAGAACTAGATGCGTCGACCTGCTGCCGTTCGAAGGCCAAGCCCCCCTCGTGGGGGCTCTTTTTGATCGACCGTGGCGGTTCGGAACCAAAGGGAGCTAAGCTATCGGCCCAGGAACAGTGCCCCCCTGACTGGCTAGCTGTTGGACCTTACCGACCGCCCTGCCCCCCAGAAAGAAGGTCGAGCGAGCAATGAACCGGTTCCGCTTCGTTCGTCACTGGCCCTTGTGACATGATGCGAGTTGTGCCACAATAGAGGTCTGGTGAGTTTGGCCGCACGCCTAGTCCGAGCAGCTTTTGGAGGTTCAGCATGAGCGAGCAGAAGGAGAAGAGACGCGGTACGTCGCGGCGCGAATTCCTCAAGAAGGGATCGGTAGCGGCCACAGCAGCCGCAACTCTCGCAGGGCTTTCCATCGAACGAGCTGCCCACGCGGCTGGTAGCGACGTGATCAAGATCGGTCTGATCGGTTGCGGTGGGCGCGGCACCGGAGCGGTCCGCGATGCAATCAACAGCGGGCATCCGGTGAAGCTGGTCGCCATGGCAGATGCGTTCGACTTCCAGCTCCAGAAGAGCCTGGAACGCCTGATGGGGGACGAGAAGCTCCGCAAGCACATCGATGTGCCCCCCGATCGCCAGTTCGCCGGCCTCGATGCCTACAAGCATGTCTGCCAATCGGACGTCGATGTTGTGATCCTCGCCACTCCTCCCGGCTTCCGGCCGGTTCAGTTTGCCGAGGCGATCAAGAACGGCAAGCACGTGTTTGCGGAAAAGCCGATCGCCACAGACGCTCCTGGAGTCCGCCTGTTCCTGGCGGCAAACGAAGAAGCCAAGAAGAAGGGGCTCGCCGTGGGTATCGGCCTGCAACGCCACCATCAGGCGGTCTACATCGAGACCATGAAGAGGCTCAAGGACGGGGCGATCGGCGACATCAACTTTATGCGCGCCTACTGGAACGGTGCCGGTGTTTGGGTACGCGACCGTTTGCCCGGCATGAACGAGATGCAGTACCAGGTGTGGAACTGGTACTACTTCGTTTGGACGTGTGGGGACCACATTGTGGAACAGCACATCCACAACATCGACGTGATTAACTGGTTGAAGGGAACCCATCCGATCAAAGCCCAGGGTCAGGGTGGCCGACAGGTACGGGTCGGCAAGAAGTACGGCCAGATCTACGACCACCACTTCGTTGAGTTCACGTACCCGGACGGATCGGTCATGCTCAGCCAGTGCCGCCATATCCCCGGCTGCTGGAACAGCGTCTCCGAGCACGCACACGGCAGCAACGGCTATTGCCACATTGGGCGAGGCATCATCTACGACAAGAAAGGGAACGTTGTCTGGCGCTACCGCGGCCGGGCACGGAGCCCGTACGTGCAGGAGCACTACGACCTCTACAGTGCCATCCTGGCTGGGGAACCCTACAACGAGGGGGACTACGGTGCGTACAGCACCATGACCGCCATCATGGGGCGCATGGCCACCTACTCCGGCAAAGAAGTCACCTGGGAAACCGCGATTAACTCGAACTTGAGCCTGCAACCGACCGAGTACAGTTGGGATGCTGAACCGCCCGTCAAACCGGACAAAGACGGCTACTATCCGGTAGCAAAGCCGGGTGTCACGATTCCCTGGTAGGTGCAAGTTCCCGGATTCCTGTGCGTACAGGGGGATGGGTAACCATCCCCCTTGCGATTGTTTTGCCCGCCCGTCTTCCGGTGGTTCGCAGTGCGGATCTCGGCTCTGGCCCGGGGAAGCTGCGCGCCCAGTGGTGCCCCTGGAGGGCGCGCCCCACGGAAGACCTCGTCCGAACGTGAGGACGAAGTCCACCGGTGGCTCTGGATCGCGACCGTGCGGTTCCGAGCTGTTCGCGAGAATGCACGGGAAGAAACGGAATTAGCGTTAGGTTGGAGAGTGCTGATGGTGAACTGGGCGTTCGCTCATCCAGTTGCTGGCCTGATCCTCGTGCTTCTCCTGACCAGCCCCGGTGCTTCCCAGAGCTCTCAACCGCTGCGTCTGCATCCCGATAACCCCCATTACTTCCTGTGGCGCGGCCGAACGACAGTGCTGGTTACTTCAGGCGAACACTACGGGGCGCTGCTCAACCTCGACTTCGACTACCGCCGCTACTTCGCCGAGCTCTCCAGGCACGGACTGAACCACACGCGGCTTTTCTCCGGGGTCTATCGTGAAGTGCCAAGTTCGTTCGGTATCACCGACAACACGCTTGCACCTCGACCAGGCCGCTACCTCTGCCCATGGGCGAGAAGCGACCGGCCCGGCTATTACGACGGGGGCAACAAGTTCGACCTGACTCGGTACGACCCGGCCTACTTCCGTCGGCTGCACGATCTCATGTCTGAGGCATCCCGCCACGGAATCGTGGTGGAGTTCAACCTGTTCTGCCCCCTGTACCATGAAAACCTCTGGAAAGCGTCGCCCATGAACGCCGCGAATAACGTGAACGGCATCGGCGATTGTCCCCGTACCGAGGTCTATACCCTGAAGCACCCAGAACTTCTCCGCGTGCAACTTGATTTCGTACGCAAGGTCGTGCGTGAACTTGCGCCGTACGACAACCTGTACTATGAGGTTTGCAACGAGCCCTATTTCGGAGGGGTCACGCAGGAGTGGCAGGAGAAGGTGATCGAGACCATCGTCGAAACCGAACGCTCTCTCCCAACGCGGCACTTGATCTCGCTGAACATCGCCAATGGCAGGAAGAAGGTGGAGAACGTCCATCCGAACGTCTCGATCCTCAACTTCCATTACTGCGTGCCACCGGACACGGTGGAGTTGAACTACGCGCTCAATCGCGTGATCGGCGAGAATGAAACCGGTTTCCGGGGCCGTGACGACATCCTGTACCGGACCGAAGGCTGGGACTTCATCCTGGCCGGCGGTGCACTGTATAGCAACCTCGACTACAGCTTCACGCCGAAACATCCTGACGGGAGCTTTCGAGAGTACCGGTCGCCAGGAGGCGGCAGCCCGGAGTTGCGCGCCCAGCTCGGCGTTCTCAAGCGTTTCATCGAGTCGTTTGATTTAGTCCACATGAGGCCATGTCGAGAAATCATCCGAGAATTGTCCCCCTCACTGACGGCCTACGCCCTTGGCAACCCGGGCCGTGAGTACGCGATCTACATGCACGTCCCCTTACCCTGGAAGCCAAAGCGGCTGGCCGACCATTTGCGCACGGACATCGAGGTCAACCTAGCGCTAGCCATACCGGATGGCAGATACGTCGCCGAGTGGATAAGTCCCATCACGGGCGAACCCCTCGCGAAGCAGACCGTACGCAGCAACAACGGCATCCTGCACCTTCGCTCGCCCAGGTTCGATAACGACGTGGCCCTGGCAGTCCGCGCAGCGAAATAACACTGCGTGGCGCACGTTCTCCGCCCCCAGCGGCCGGTCATTAGTCCGGCGTCGTCCCGTGTTCGCTCAGCCTGCCCTTACCCACCCGGGGCGTCGCACGAAAGTGCCTGTGCTCTGACCCCGCGTTGACAGCGGTTCCAACCCGGGATCGAGATTGAGCCCCCCGCCGCGTGTACGGAGCGGTTCTTTCCGCGTTCCGCGCTCGTTGGCCGGCTCAGTAGCGCATGCAACCTCTACCACCGGCATTCGGGTGCAGCATCTTCTGGCGGCTTGTCTGGTGCAGGTTCGCTCGAAGCTGTCGCCCCACGCTCGGCCCGCAAGCGTTCGACTTCTCGCCAGCCGGCATCCGTTAGCTCCCAACGGCCCCGCGGGGAATCGTCACGGAGTAGACCTTCGCGGACCAGGGTAACGCGGCACCATGCAACGGTGTTCCTCCACCTCGGGTTGTTCGGCATCGAGCCCACGGGGAGCAGATCGTACTCATTCAGCTCGTCCCGCATGCGTTCCCCGACACGATCCGTCACTTCTTTCGCGGTACCGCTGCCCCCAAGCTCGGCCAGAACCTCCAGCAAGGGGCCACGAAACCTCTCCTCGGGCGTCCTCAAACCGCGTTTCAATCGTGTGGGACGGCCCTCGCGCCACAGGTACGGAGCCAAAACCGTCTTACGCAGTTCCTCCCACTCCGCCTGCATCTGGCGCAACCGTTGGCGAAAGTCAGCGAGCCTTTCGCCGGTTGCCATGACCAGCCGCGCGGTATCGTACTCGCCCTGCTTCAGGGCATCTGCCCCCTTTTCGTTGATCGCATCAATGATATCTTCGACTTCTTCCAGCAGCGACTCAAACGCGACACGAACGTCAAATTCTTCTTGACGCAGCTCGCTCATAGGTCTCTCCCCCCACGGGTTCCAGGAACCAGCTCGCACCAAACACTATTTTGCCCGATCCGGCACCCGCCGACCAGACCCGGGCAATCTGCTCTCAGCCTCTGGCGCCTGACCACCCGACCAACCCGCCGCAAGAGAACGGGGAACAGTCGCGACCCGGTCTTCGCGCAGAGCCCCCCGGAGTCGTTAGAACGACGCAGCAGGGTTCAAGCGTACGGGCTAGGCCGGCCTTGCTCGGAGCCTGGCACAACCTGCCCGCTGTTTTCCCCTTAGGAATAGACCCGTACGTAAGGGAGTGCCCCCTGGATGCCGTCAGTCGGTACGATGGGTACTGGTCCGGTTGCCTGGTGCTGGCTTGCGTAGCGGAACGTCAGATTCTTGTCCGCCAAACGTAGTGCTAATGAAGACCGAAAGACCGGGAGGTGGTCACGACGGAGAGTGAGGCTATGTCCGAGAGGAACCATTATCTGCTTACGGCGCTGGGCACGAAGCTCACCCCGACTGAGTACGAGCTAGGTTCGCAACGTGTCCAGTCGCCCGCTGCACCGCTTGCGCTACTGCAGCTCTTGACCGGGTCCGCCCGTCCGAATCGGGTCGTGGTCGTCCTTACCCCCGGAGCAAAGGCCAAAACGTGGGATCAGTTCCGGAACGAGTTCGCGCAGCGTCTCGAAGGCAGCGACATCGTGCTGGAGCCTCCGGTGGAGGTACCCGACGGTCGATCGACAGAAGAGATTCGCGAGATTCTCCAGAAAGTGGCAGATCGTTTTCGAACTCCCTGTAGGCTTACCATCGACGTAACCCATGGGTTCCGCCACTTCCCCTTCATCGTCTATCCGCTCATGCTCTACCTCAGTTCCCTTCGTAACGTGACCATTGAAGGTGCTTACTACGGCATGATCGGTTCACCGGCCGAGGCTGGTCCATGGCCAATCATCAGTCTTGAACCACTGGTCCGCCTGCCCGAGTGGTTCTACGGCGTGCGGACTTTCCGTGAATATGGTGTGACCGATGGACTGGGCACCCGGCTAAGCGAGTTGTTTGACGAGCGCCGCGCCGAGCTCCAGCGGCAAGGTCAGGGAGACCGTATCAGCGAAGAAGCTGCTCCTCTGAGGGAGGCTGCGGGCGCGCTCGGCTACTTCGGGTCTTTCTATGGCCTGGGGCTCCCACTGGAGCTAGGTCGCGCCGTGCGGCGTGTGCAACTCCGTTCGGAGCAGATCAGGAATTGTCTCGGCGATCACGTTCCGCTGGGCGAAGAACTGTTCGAGTTGATCGCAGATTCGCTCACACGGTTTGCGTTCGACCAGGCTCGCGTGCCCAGCTTTAGTGGGGAGTGGAAGAGAACGGTGCCGCTGGACGGGGAAGAGCTCGAGAGGCAGGCCCGGCTTATCGAGCAGTATCTGAACCGCAGGCAGTTCGCCCAGGGCTTGGCGCTGTTGCGCGAATGGGTTATTTCCTGGGTGATTTGGCAACGGAGCGAGGAAGCCCACTGGCTGGAGCGAGAGGTTCGGCAGCAAGCGGAACGGTACCTTGGGGCTGCCGACCGACTGGTGAGGAATGGCGACTCATCTCTTCCCGAAGACTTGCGCGTCCTGGGTGACTTCTGGAACCAACTCACCCAGCTTCGTAACCAGGTGGCACACAACGGAATGGGACCTGCTGCGGTTGAGATCGATGAGGAGACCATTGCCCCTATAACCGAGCGCTGGAACGAACTGCGGCGAGCGGGCCGGATCGAGCTGCCCGCGGTCGGTGGCGGCGGCGGCACGGTACTGGTGACGCCGCAAGGCCAGCGGAAGGGGGTTGTGTTCTCCGCGCTAAGAACCGCCGACAAACTGGGCCGTGAGGTGAGTCGATGCCTTGTCGTGTGTTCCGAACAGTCGAAGAGCACGCTGAATGAAGCCGCCGAGGCCGCAGGGTTCACCGGCGAGATCATCCCCCTTGTCCTCTCCGACCCATTCGCTGGTTTCGACGAACTGGCGCGGATCAGCAAAGAAACGGAGGAGATCGTTCGCGCCGCCGACGAGCTTCTCGCCAACCTAACCGGGGGCACGACATTGATGGGCATTGCCATCCAAAGGATCGTCGAACAGGCGCAGAGGTGGGCGCGGCCCACCCTACGATTCGCCCTCGTGGACCGTAGGCCCGTGGACGAACAATCAGCAGCCCCCTTTGTCGAGAGTGAGTACTACCTTCTCGACGAACAAACGGACGCCACGGAGACGTCGTGATCGCGGCAGTCCACAGAGGCGGTCGAAGCACCGGATGTTCTGGCGTAGGGACCGGCCGCCGTTGACGGCTCTCCCACAGGCCCCGGAAGCGCCCGCCTACACGCAGCCAAACCAAAGGCCAGCAGCTCAGCGACGTGCTGCAGGGGTGGCGAGGACAACACGGCGCACATGAAAAGGGGCTGGTTTCCAAACCAGCCCCTACGGTCCGACAGTTGACTCGGCGAAGGATGAACGGAGGGCCTAGCCACGGGCCCGCCGCACAATGTCCCGTTCCACTGCACGCGAGTCCTTCAGGATCCTGTTCAATGTATCGTCGAGGATCAGGTTGTCGATGGCGAGGTCCACGTAGAGGATGTCTCGGCCCTTGCCGTCCTGGATCGTGTCCCGACCGGCACCACCGGTGATGATGTCCTTGGCTACACCACCGGAGATCAGGTCGTTACCGGCGCCGCCCGACAGCTCGTCCTTGCCGCCTTCGCCATAGATCTCGTCGTTACCGCCCTGTCCGGCGACGATGTCGTTACCGCGTCCTGCGAAGATCACGTCGTCGCCGGGGCCACCCAGGATGCGGTCGTGGCCGAAGCCGGTGGGCAACAATTCGTGATCGCCGTAGATCAGGTCATCACCGCCCTGACCGCGGAGGCGGTCGTCGCCGTTGTTCCCGATCAGGGTATCGTTGCCGCTCCCGGCGTTGATCGTGTCGTTCCCCTCACCACCGACCAGGTAGTCTTTCCCTGCCGCTCCGACCAGGACGTCGTTCCCGTCGCGGCCATCGACGTAGTCATCCCCCTGCTCACCGCGGAGGATATCGCGACCGGCGCCGCCAAGCAGGCGGTCGTTACCGTAGCCGCCGAAGCTCACCACCCGCTGCGGAACGGCTTCACCGGCTTCGAGCTCGTCGTCACCGTCACCGCCGAAGATCATTACTCGCGTCAGCGGTCCCGAACCAAGCACCGCGTCGACCAGCTCGGCGGTGTACGGTGTATCGATGTCCAACCCGCCGCCGCGGATCAGGATGTCCCGCGGATCGCCGGTGTCAACGCCCGTGCGGATCAGATCGTCGAGGTCGGTGCCGGTGATTTCGAGCCGGCTATTGACACGGTTGACCATCTGGGTGATAGCGAGGTCGTAGAGTCCGATGTCGTCCGTACCGCTGGCCGCCGTCACGTGGATCAGGAACTCCTCGCCTTGAGCGGCGAAGAAATCGACGCGGTCCGGAGGACAGGCAGCGATCGGACAAGGCAACGGAGTAGTCAGATCGGAGGCACGGAAGACCTCCACGTCCAGGTCGCCGCTGATGGTCGGATCGGTGGTGAGCTGGACGGTGACGATCCCGTTCGTGGGGGCAACAAACCGGTACCAGTCGTCGTCGCCGAAGGTTCGGGTCATGAGTTCCACGGCGCCGCGCACCGACCGCCGGTTGCGGATGACGTAGACGGGCAGAGTCGGTGTCGCAGCCGTGGCCGGAGTATCGTCGCGGGTCGGAGTGCTGTCGAACACATCGTGGTTGGTGATGCGGAGGCTGTAGGGGCTGGGCCCGGTGAGCGTGGTAATCCGTGCGAAGAACTGTTCGCCGGCGGCATTCACCGGCACAGTAACGCTCCGCACGCTGCCGCCCCCGGAGGCGGACCCGATAACGACTCCCGAGCTGTTCAGCACCTCAAGCTGCAGATCGGCACGCGCCGGATTCGCCACAGTTATGGTGAACTGGAACGTTCCCGGTGCTGCCGCGGTGACGCGGAACACGTCCACGTCCACCTGCGGACGGGTCGGGATCGTCAAATCGTCCAAGATCACGTCCACAACCCGGCCGTGATCGGTGGCGGTGTCCAGGGTGTCGTTGGGTTCAAACCGATCGGGCACGACCACGTCAAAGACGGCGACGAAGTCGCCACCCGGCACACCGTCACCACTCGGGAACACTCCGGAGAACTCACCGTCAATCCGGTTGTCCGCAAGATCCTCCAGGCTGGTGTCACCCTCGATCGTGAACGTATAGCTGTCGTTCGGCAGCGGTGACACAAGCGGGATGACCAGGGTGTTGCCGCTCAAGTTCGACGGGTCGATGATCATCAGGTTCGAGACGTCGCCGCTCAACGCCCCGACCAGGCTGAAGTTGGCCGGGATGATAGTCGCCGGGTCGATGTCGTCCGAATCGAAGGTGACAACGATCTGCGTCGGGTTGACGTTCACCTCGGGGTACGGATCGAGGTTCGTGACCCGCGGACCGGTAACGTCGACGGTGAACTCCAGCGGGCTAGAGATCGCCACGTTGCCGGCCTTGTCGGTAACCCGCACGCGAGCCACATAGTCCCCCTCGGGCAGGGTCGTGTTCACGGTAACCAGGAACGCGCCGTTGGCGTCGGTGAGCACCGTTCCTTCGGTGAAGTCGCCGCCTACCCCCTCGATGTCCAGCTCCACCGTTAGACCGGTCACGTCCGCCAGGGAATCGAACGGAGCGATATCGCGGACGAGACCGATGAACGTGGGGGTCGTGTCGTTAGTTCGCCGCACCGGCCGCGGCGTTCCGTCATCTTCGGCCAACTGCAGCGTGACCGTTGGTGCGCTGGTATCCACCTCGATGGTCAGCGCCGGAGGCGGCGCGAACGCTTCGTTGCCGGCCAGATCCACAACACGGACCTGGACGTCGTAAATGCCGTCCGCCAGCGGCGGATCGACCAGCACGCTCGCAAAACCGCTGGCGTCCGTGGCGCCGAAACCGTCGTCGAATAGGCCATCGCCGTCCAGTTCGAGGTAGACCAGGTTACCGGCAAGCTGACCCGGGAAGTTGTCGTTCACAGTCACGTTTATGTGGGGCTGATCCAGGTTCGTGCGATTGTCGCCGAAGACGCCCGTGTCATCGGTGGGTTCGAGCTCGACGCTGAGGATCGTGGGCGGCTCTGCCTCGTACACGAACGGCCGCACAAAGTTGCCACCGGGCACTCCGTCACCGCTCGGCAGCGGATTGGCTAGACCGCCCGGCCCCGGGAACTCACCATCCAGCGCCAGGAAGACCGTGTCCTGCAGCCCGGCACCGCCATAGGGGGACGCGCCGGCGTAGACCGTGAGCTGATACAGGTCGAACACGGTCAGGGTATCGAACTGGAGTTCGACCTGGCTGCGTGGCTCGAGGCCTCCGCTTGCCGGCAAGATCGTGTGGGTGATGCCGGTAAGCGGAATGATCACATCGTCGGCGGTGTTCAGCAGGTGGTCCGCACCTGCCCGGCGCAACTCGTAGTTGGCCAGGTTCGTGACCGAGTGGTCCGGATCGTCGGTCCGCATGATCTCGTCGAACGTGATCACGATGCTCGAGGGGGCCACATTCGTCCCCGAGCCGGGCACCATGTCGATGATGTGCGGCGGCGTCGTGTCCACCACGACCGTCAACGGTGGGAAGCGGTCCGGATCAAGCCTCGAGTCGGTCACATTGCCGGCCCGGTCGATGAGCTGCCCGTGGATCACATGCGTGCCATCCGGCAGACTGACGGTGGCCGTCACGGACCAGGTCCCGATGCCGTCGCCGTCTGGATCGGTCACGACCGCGGTGCCGTCGTCATACTCACCGTCGCCGTCCACGTCGAGCATGATCTTCGGCAGCGGCTCGGGAACGTCGCCCGGCAGAGCGTTGACGTCCTCCTGAACAGAGGGGTTGCCTGGGAACGGATCGATTACCGTGCCGGAGAACTGCAGTACGGTTTCGCTTGTGCGGTTGTCCCCCGGCACGCCGGTGTCGTTGTCGAGCACGAAGCTGGTAACCTGAGCCGGCGACGTATCCACGTCGATGAAGATCGTCTTTTCTGTCCGGTTGCCGGTGGGATCCTGCAACCGCACCGTGATCGGGATAACTTTGCCGTCCTCAATGGTGACCGAGGGGTCGACCGCGATGGTGAACGACCCGTCAGGCTGGACGAACACACCCGGCACACCATCGAGGAAGTCTCCGTCACCATCGACTTCCAGGCTCACCGAGATGCCAGCCAGCGATTCCGGCAGGGGCTCGAGCAACTGCCCAATGAAGGTGGGCCGATTGTTCTTGGTCCGCTCAACTCCCCCTTCCAGAGCCGAGGGCTCGTCGATCCCGGTGTCGTCCGCCGGATCAAGGCGGAACTCGAGGTTCATGGGCACTGTGAAGCTACCGGGGCCACCCGTGATCACGGGATTGTCGAACACGAAATCCTGATCATCGAGTTCACCATCGCCGGTGGGGAACCCAAACTGTGCCGGATACGGACCCGGACCGGGGAAGTCTCCATCCAGCAGGTTACCCGCCTCGTCCTGCAAGGCCCCAGGCGTCGGGCTGGTGGTCGCATCGATCGAGAACGTGTAGACCTCGGGCTGAATCAGAGCCGTGTTCAGGTCGATCAGGATCCGCCCGCCGGGTTGATTCGGGCCGGGAACCGTATCGTACGCAATGCGGCCAAGGACGATGGCAGACAGATCTCCACGAACGTTACCCGTCAAGGAATACAGATCGCGGTTGAACACACTGCCCACGTAGAACTCGTTCACCGCGGCCACGTCCGTCCGGCCGTCCCCGTCCCAATCGCCAAGGACGATCGCATCGCCAGGTGAACCGAACGGGCGTACCGGATCGTCATCCTGGCGGTTGTTGTTTTCGTCGAGGATGAACTCACCGAACGCCGGCGAGTAGACCCCCACGTCGTCTCCGGCGATCGGGTTGAACCGTCCCACGATCGGCAGGTCGGCCGCCTTACCGAAGGGGAACTGTGTTTCACCGGTGGTCGAATGGTCACCGTTGGTGTCCAGCAACCAGAGCAGCTCGTCTGCGGCCGGGTCCGGCGTGGCGATGCCTACCTCCGTGATCCCGTCGTTATTCCAGTCCCCGACCACAGGCATGTTGTTCGGATCGCCGGGTCCGAAGGTGAACACGAGCGGTGCAACGTCAAGGAAGCCGTCGCCGTCGAGGTCCTCCACGGGGTCGAGCACACCGTCGCCGTCGAGGTCCTCGTCGGGCGTCTCATCCCCGTCACCATCGACATCCAGGCGGAAGGTCGAGGTCGTCGGGTCATAGCTCCCGATAAGCGTTCGGCCCAGGCCAACCCAATCGCCCACAATCGGGATCTCGCCCACGTTGCCGAACGTGCGGATCACGGGGGACACGTCGAGGACGCCGTCCAGGTCCAGATCCTCACCGAAGTCGAGGACGCCGTTTCCGTTCGCGTCCTCACTGGGCGTCAGGTCGTGATCGCCATCCTGGTCAAGCAACCAGAGGATCTTGCCGCTGCCGACGTCGAACCGAACCACGCCCAGTTCGGCCAGGCCATCGCCGTTGAAATCGCCGAGCAACGGCAGGTCGGTCGGCTGCGGATCGAGCCCTTCCCCTGGATCCACCACGCCGTTGCCGTTGGCGTCGGCGAAGAAACCGAACTGGAACGTCTCGCCCACGTCGCGACTCAGATCGCCATTGAAGTCGACCGTCCACCGCGACCGTTCCGCGTCAAAGGACACGATCACGTCCTGGCCGGTCCCTGTGAAATCGCCGGCAAGACCGAGCGACATCGCCCGCCCGAGGTAGTCGGGCACGCCGTCACCGTCCGAATCGGTCTTCGGCCAGGCCCCCGGGGCTCCATAGAAGATGTCCCGCTCGCTCGTCTCCACAACAAAGTTGCCATTGAGGTCGATTGTCCAGTTCTTGCCGCGCGAAACGAGCAGCCGCTCACTGGCCCCCACCTCGATCTCGCGCAGCTCATCAAACGTTCCGATGTCGGTAACGCCGTCGCCATCCCAGTCCCCCACAACCGGAGGATCGGCTTCGGCGCCGAAGACGAACGCCGTGTCGTCAAAGGTGCGATTCGCGTTCAGATCGAGCACCCAGAGAGCCAGGAATTGATTGAAGGCCCCCACCTCATCCTTGCCGTCGCCGTTCCAATCGCCTATGACGGGGATCGCCCCCAGCTCTCCGTACCGGAACTTCTCACTGTTCTCGAGCACATGGTTCTCGTTCAGGTCGAGGGCAAAGATCGCGTCGATGAGGCCGTTGCCGTCCACATCCTCGCCCGGATCGAGCAGTCCGTCGCCATCGCGATCCTCGCTGCCAAAGATTCCGATCTCAGCCAGCCCGTCGCCATCCCAGTCGCCGACCACCGGCCGGTCACCGACGCTGCCGAAAGCAAAGGCGCCGTCGTCGGCTACGCGGTTACCGTTTGCGTCGACTACCCACACCAACTGACCCGTGTCAACGTCCGGGTAGGCTATGGCGATCTCGTCACCGGGCGTGGCCGGATCGAAGTCCCCCGCCAGCGGCGTACCACCGGGAGCTCCGAACTCGAACGGCAATTCGTTCGGCATGCGGTCACCGCCCAGATCCAACCGCCACAGGCCGGTGACTCGATCGTAGGTGCCGAGGTCGTCGTCGCCGTCACCATCCCAGTCGCCGATCACCGGGATCAGCCGCTGCCCGGTGCCAAAGGCATAGATCGGATCGTCGGGCTGCAGGTTGCCGTTCTCATCGAGCTGGAACTCACCGGTCTCGGGGTTGAACACGCCGATCTCGGTGGCACCATCGCCGTCCCAGTCGCCGGTGATGCCCATCCAGCCCGCTGCGCCGTAGAAGACCCTCGCATCGCCGGGACGGTCGTCAACCCGATTGCCGTTCGTGTCCAGCACCCATCCACCGGCACGTCGGACGCCAACGGGCGTCGTGGTAGTCAACCGTGGAGCAGCCCGGTCGACGACGATCGTCAGTGTCTGCGTCGACTGATTACCGGCCAGGTCCGTGACTCGCAGTTGGATATCGACCTCGCACGTGGAGAACTCGGGGCACAGGTCGAACAGCGGCTCGATGAAGAACGTGCCGTCGGCTGCCGTCACCACTCCGGCAGTGCCGTCATCGAAGTCGCCGATCGGATCGAGCTGCCCGTCGGCATCCAGGATCGGCAGCAACTCACCCGTACGCAGGTCCTGGATGCGGGTGATGTCGATCTCGACCGCCATGTTCTCGGTCGTGCCCGGGAACACGTCGGTCGCGATGCCGCGCAGCAGCGGCCGCGGCTGGTTCGTCTTGCTGTCGAGCTGCACGCCCGTGTCACTGGACTCGTCCAGCTCGAACGCTCGGATCACAGGGTCGTCCAAATCGACGGCGAAGGTCAGAACCTGCTCGGCCACAGGATTGCCGGCCAGATCGGTCAGGCCCTGGTTCGAGTGGATAATGAGGCGGTAGCGGTCGATGCGCAGCTCACCGCCAGACAGCTCTCCCTGGGTCGGATCGCCAGAGCGCGGGTCGAGCACATTCAACGTCAGATAGCCAGGCTCGATGCCTGCCACGGACACGACGCGGATCCGCACCTCGTTGCCGTCGTTGAAGATGTCGCCGTCCTGGTTCAGGTCTTCGGGCCCACCCGCTGCGATAATCTCGATCGTGGCCGGAAGCTCAGCGTTTTGGAACGATCGGATCGCCTCCTGGCTCAAGTCACGGCCGAAGATGCGGAGCTCGTCAATGTAGCCGTCGAACGTCGGATAGACCCCCTCACGCCCGCCGACGATCAACGGCTCATCGGTATCGGAGAGCCGCAGCGCGAGCTGGCCTTCGCGGTCGAGGTCGCCGTTGATGTAGATCCGCCAGGTACCGGGTTCATCCGTGGGCAATGGCTGGCGATCGGGGTTGAAGGTGATCGTCAGTTGATACCACTCGTTTTGACTCAATGGCGTAGCGGACCGGATCTTCTGCGTGTCCTCACCCCCACTCAGGGCATGCGGCCGCATCTCGGTGACGGCTCCCGAGCCGTTCTGGCCCGGCGCCAGTTCGGCACGCACCAGGGTCGAGGCCACTGGATGCGAGTTCACGAGGTCGCGCACCTCCAGGGCAGTGGTCTCACCCGGATTGCGGAGCGTGATGGAGATCAACGCCTCACCACCTGTCAGAGGCTGAAGCGGCATGGGACGGACGCGACCAAAGCCGGTGGGGTTCTCGGGCGCCAGAGCCGCGGTGATGATGCCGTTGGCCGGGCTCGTGGGGGCATTCCAGGCAGCGATCACCTGGGCGGCCGTGCTGATCGGCCGACCGGTCTCGTCGGTCGCCAGGTAGACGGTGAAGTGATCACCGCTGCGCACGATCCGCAGGGGCGAATTCGTCCCCTCGGCCACAAACTGGATCCTGTAGTTGTTCCCTTCGATACCGGGCGTCACTGCGGTGAAGCGGATGTCGTTGTCGTCACCCGGGAAGGCGGTGGTCAACTGAGCCGCCTCCGTCGTCACGCTGAGCGACGGCGTTGGGTTGGGCGTGGTGGGAACAACGTACTGGATCCGGATCGAATTACCCGCGGCACCACGCTGCTGGGCGGTGAAGACCAGATCGTTGTCCTGACCTTCGAGGTTCGTCTGCAACGTGGCGGCCCGGTGCCGGCCCACCGGGAAGACCTCGAACACCACGAAGTCACGATTGCCCCCTAACCGATCCGGATGACGCGGATCGTTCTCCAGATACAGCACCCAGCCACCGTCGAAGGTGCCGTCCTTGTGCTTGGCAAGGATGGGACGAATGTTGGGGTCGGGCCGCTGAGGCCGTGTGCCGAAGTCGCGCGGGTTGATCGTAACCTGGAGCGTGAACGATCCATCCAGCCGCTGCAGGTGGGTGGCGCCCAGCGGCACGACAGCCCCGGTACCATCGTTGCCCGGAGCAAGCTCGGCAGTCACGACCGTGCCCGCCACGGCGTTGATCGCATCACGCACCGCCGCAGCCGTGTTCTGCGCCGGATCCAGGTTACCGTCCGCGTCGGTGGCCAGAAGCACCGTTACGCTGCTGCCATCCACCTGCACGCTGAGGGGGTTGTTCGGCGTACCAGGATCGCGGTACTCAATCGTGACATCGGCCCCCGCAGGACCGGGATCCACCGCGGTGAAGAGCAGATCGTTGTTTTCGCCGGGGATCCGCGCCCACAGTCTGGCCGGACCTGCCGCCAGATCCAGACTGCCGGTCGGGTCGTCTTCCACGGTGATGTATGCCTTGCCGCCGTCCAGGAATACGGGCGGCATCGGCCGCACCGGGTCAGAACCGTCCTCTCCCGGAGGCAAGGAGACCTCGATAAGTGCCGACGCGGCAGGATCGGCCTGCAGGGCGGCGAGCACGTCCGCAGCCGTGGACAGCACCTGGCCGTTCGCGTCTGTTTCCAGGGTGACAACGATTGCCGAGCCGTTCACCGCAACGCTCAGCGGTGCCGGATGCGTATCGGAGAGTCGGTACTCCACGGAGATCTGGTTCCCCGCAGGCCCCGGTTCGACGGCGCGGAAGACCAGGTCGTCGTTGGCCAAGGGCAGGTCCGTAACGGCCGAGGCTTCCTGTTCGACCCGATTGTCGAACGGGCCGCGGATGAAGACGCTCTCCAGCGATTCGGCCACCGGGTTCCCGGCCAGCCGGACGCCGCTGTTCAGGACCCGGAACGCATCGCCGACGGCCGAGGCATCGTTGCCGTAGAGCGAGAGGTCCGGCACGTCGATCGGCGGGAAATCACCCGGCTGGAACCGCAGCGGGAAGTCACCCGGCTCGAGGTCGAACTGCAGGTACGCTCGCAGGTCGTTCTCGAGCAGCAGCATCGTCTCGGGCTGGCCCGTCGTGTCCGTGTTCGGAATGTTGACCAGGAACACGGCGCTGTCGGCAAAGGTCTCCAGATCATTGCCCACAGCTTGAGTCCAAGCTAGGTGGGCCACGCCGTTGTACGCAGCCAGACCGATGTATTCGAGGTACTGGTTGAGACCGTTCACACCGGAAGTCGGAGCGACGGACAGATCGTCCGAGATCTGAACCTCCGGCTCCCACGTTGTCCCCCCGTCCACGCTGAAGCTCATGAACACGTTCACGCCGGTGTTGGACGGGTCATTGCGGGTATCGTACCAGATCGCCACCACGGCCCCCGTCGCCTGGTCAACGTCCAGGGTGCCGTTGAACTGGCTGGCATCGTTCGGATCCTGGCTGTGGACCTGCACCGGTTCCGACCAGGTGAGGCCACCGTCATCTGAGTACTGGACGAACACGTCCGTGTCCGTGGCCCGGTTGGCCCCCACGTTGTGCCAGAGCATGTAGAGGCGCCCGGTGTTCGGGCCGCCGCTGCGGTCCACATCGATGGTGATCATCGGCGCCACGTCACGGACGCTCTGCGCCGGCAGGTCCTGGTTGAAGGACATCTGCGTCACGGCCGCAAGTCGGTCGACGCCGAAGTTCAGCCCGCCGGCCAGGCCGTTTGGATCCACGTCCACGTAGATCGGCTTGTCGCGGAAGTCGGTAGAGGCGGCCGAGGTCGCCTGGATCCAGGTCACGTACAGCTCGCCGTTCGGGCCCACGGCCACGTCGGAAAGCTGAACCACGCCGTTCGACAGCGGGAATGGCGAGACGTCTTGCACCGGCACCGGTGGCACGAAGTTCATGGGCAGAGGACCGTTCTCGTCGGCCACCGGGCTACCGCTGACAACGATGTCCGCCACATCGTCCACGCCATCCTCATTCGTGTCGGCGAACCGTGTCCACGAGATGTACAGGTTGTCCTGCAGCGGATTCTCGGCATCGGGCCCGATGTCAATGAACCACTTGTCGTGGAAAACGCCTGAGGTTGGCGCGTCAAACACCACAGGTTCGATTTCGAACGTCTGGCCCCCGTCCGTGCTCCGGCCCACCACGACCACGCTGCCGCCGAGCGAGGTCTCGATCCCGTAAGCGATGTACACGTTGCCGTAGCGGTCGAACTCGACAGCGGGATCGAACCGGGTGTTGGCCGTGATGCCATCGACGTTAATGTCGATCGGGGTCCGGCCCCAGGTCAGACCTCCATCGAAGCTGTAGAACACATCCATGGTGCTGGTGCCAAGCCGGTGCGTGAACGCAACCAGGTTCTGGGGGTTGGTGGGATTAACCGCGACCTGCACTTCGCTCTGACCGAAGCTCGGATCGTTGCTGACGTTCACGTCCGGACCGCCGACCGGGGTAACCGGTCCCGTAACGTCAGGCGCCTGGCCGGACACGAACGGGATCCGGATCTGCCGGAGGTTGTCCGGGATCTCGACCCGTCCCGCCTCGGGCGGAGCACTATCGATGCTGATGGTGGTCACCGCGGGCAGCGAGAGATTACCGCTGCGATCCTGGACGCGAACGCGGATCTGGCGGCTATCGGTGTCGGTGAGCGGGAACCGCGCCTGAACCAGGGCCTCCGCCAGGATCAGGTTCGTGCCGGGTAGCAGCACGGGGTTACCATCCACGTCGCGCAGGATTCGCGTGAAACCAACGCCGTCATCGAAGAGGCCGTCCCCGTCCGTGTCCAACTCCACCCGCAGCCCTTCAACATCGTTGGAATCGTCGGTCACCAGTACGCGGAACAGCGGACGCCCGTGCCTGGTCAGGATGGGCTCAAAGGCATCCTGTTCGCCGGTGTCGCTTGAGGGGGCAACGGTGAACCGCTGGACGAGCGGCGGCAGAATGTCCTGCAAGTCGTAGGCACCGATGTCGAAGAACGGGTCGGTACCAACACCGAGGTTGGGCGTATTCGGATCGTCGATGCGGTCCAAGCCATCGTGATCGATGGTGGAGAAGTCACCCGGCCGCGGATCATGGGTGACGACCCGTTCGGCCGCAAAGGTCGGCTCGGGCACCGTGCGCTCTGGATTGCGGAAAGCTGAGACCAGCAACACCGCACCACCCGTGGAACGGTCGATCGCCTGGCGCTCGGTCTCGAGCCGGTCCGCGGCGTTCGACAGAGCACGATCGATCGCCGCCGATCCCCTCATGATTCGGAGATCGCTTGTGGGGTCGACGAACCGCGGATCGCCATAGACCGGGTTGTTGTTTTGACCGGGCGGCAGGTTCGTGTCCACGGTGTTGTTCCAGAACAGGTTGAAACCGGCCACAGTGAGGGGGGCCGAAGAGGAATCGCCCTGGAGCCCGATGATGGTCGAGTTCGCGATGATGTTGTTCATCACCGTCGGGCCCGCACCGTCGGTGAGGCGGATCGCGATGTCATTGATTGAGAAGCTGTTGTTCACCACTCGGTGGTAGGGGATCGCCGGCGAGGGGGCAGCCAGGGCCTGATTGCCGATCAGATCGACGGCAACCGAATTCTGCAGGAAGACGTTGTTCCAGATGTCCACGCCCGGAACCAGAGCATCCATCGCGTTCGGATCGAAGCGGAACGGATCCGGAATCGAGACCGTGGCATTGACGCCACCTGCGCCGCGGATGCCCACGGGCTGCACCCGGACGCCGATCTCGTTGCTCAGGAACTTCGTGTTCTTGATCTGGAGCTCGCCCTGGAGGCGTGTCTTGTCGGGCAGAGTGAGGTCGTCCTCTGAGTTCGCCGTGGCGACATCGAGCATGTCCGTGCGGAGGAACTCGCCCCGACTGCCAAAGACCGGACCGATCAACCCGTCGTTGTTGTCGTCGTTCAAATGACCGGCAGCAATGGCGCGCGGTCCGGCCGTCTGCTGGCGGCGCCCCACTGCGAAGGGAGCCGAACCGTTCTTCACGAACCGCGATGAGGTCACGACGATGTCATCGACGTACCACCCCTCAAGCTCCACCGACGCGTTCGACTTGAACCGGAACCGGAAGCGAACGCTCTGTCCCGCCCATGGCGAGATGTCAAACACTTCGGATACGAAGGTCGGGTTCGCCTCGGAGGGGAAGTTGCCCGTCAGCGTTGCACCCGGCGTCTGGGGATCGGTGTCCGCCAGGATCCCCTGTGGGTTCCCAGGTACACCCAGCGGGAGCAGGGTGTT
>Ga0256839_1000376_pt1 | contig 58001 bp, 54 predicted proteins | sample 354166metaG_FD_185968 | JGI IMG/M metagenome (GOLD analysis project Ga0256839, IMG submission 185968) | Hydrothermal vent microbial communities from Mid Atlantic Ridge, Atlantic Ocean - 354-166 | ecosystem: Environmental > Aquatic > Marine > Hydrothermal vents | place: Atlantic Ocean: Mid...
GGGCTGCCGGTGCTATGCCGCGGACTTCTCCGACTTCGAGGAGCGGCTGTTTCCGCAGCTCAAGGACGAGGACAAGCGCTACGCCAACCCGGACCCGGAGGTTGACGCTTTGACCCTGGATTCCACGCATTATTTCGGGTTCAACGAAATCTTCATTTGTAAGCGCCACCCGGACGACAAGACCTTCATCGCCGTGACCATCGACGCCGGCGGCACGGGGGAGACGCAGGGCGGTCACGTGGTGGTGGAGTTTCCGGTGCAGGACTACCCGCAGTTTGCGCGGTTCGACTACGTGAAGGAGCTGTTTCGCATCGTGGTGGAGCATTGCCGGCCAAATGAAGCTTACGTATTGTCATACGAATGGGTAGAAAACGTTGGAATTTATACTGAGGACAACTACACCATCGTTCCGCCCGTGGGCTGGTTCACGTGGGTGGCGAACAAGGGCGCGGTGGGGTTTCTGCCGCTGTGGGCGGAGTACGAGGAGGCCGATGACGGTCTCATCGTGTGGTTTTCGCGCGAGCCGGTGTATTCGACGGACGAGGGGGCGCTGGAGAAGGCGCGGGCCTTGCGGGACCGGCTGCACGAGAACGGCTACCTGCCCGGGGACCCGGAGGCGGACCCCTCCAGCGCGCAGGTGGCGGGCCCGTAGGGCGGCACCGCGCAGCGACCTGCCGGCCTGGCGTCCCTTTTTCCTCTTCCGTCGTCCGTGTTCTGTCCTCCGGCCCCGGCCCTGCTGCGCGATGCCGCCGTGGCACGGCGGCGGCTTTCGCGGTGCCCAAGCCGCCCTGCGCTTACTGCGTTTCGCACCGGCCCTTTGGGCCGATGGGTATGTGGTTCCGGGGGACACGCGGGGTGAGGAGAATGTGTAAGATTGCGTGTGCACGGGCGTGGCCGGCGGTGGCGGCCATGGTGATGGCGTTCGCGGGGCCGGCCGTCGCGGCGGAGGGTCCGGTACAGGACATCGTGGAGATGGTGCTCGGGGACAAGCGGACACGCCTGTACCGCACGGCGGACGGCTTCATTTTCAGGGGCATGTTGTGCGCGGACACGCGCCTGTCCGGTATCGGTCCCGTGGTGAAGGTGCTGGAATCCATGAATGTCAGGGACATCGGGGTGCTGCTCGACCGCATTCAGGACAACGTGTGCAAGGTGATTCAGGGTCCCGTGCCGCAGTCCGAGGTGAAGGAGTTCTATCCCGAGGTGCTGCCCGCATCGGCGGCGATGTACCAGGGGATGAAGGTTCTGGGCGAGTGGGACTGCCCGTTGGATGGGGAACCGCAGCGGGCCAGGACGCTCAGGTTTCAAGACCTGTCCGGGAAGCTGCCCGTGGTGATCCGGATCCGGGTACGTGATCCGGGAACCGTGGAGCTCTGGCTGGCGCCGTTCCTGAAGGGGCCGAGCGGGGCCGAGCTGTGGCTGGTGCGTCACGCGGGTGCGGCGTTGAAGTGGCGGGTGGCGGCACGCTGTTATTCGGTGCGGATTTGAATCCGCCCCGACCGGTGCATGGAACGGCCACGGGAGTCGCCCGCGTGTTTCGCGCGAGCGTGGCTGCCGCGGTGGTGGTTCTGGTCGCCGGCTGCGCCGCACCGCCGGCGTTGCGTTGGGCCGACCCCGCCGCGCCGCCGCCGCGCCTGGCGGGATTCGAGGTGCCGCCGCCGCCCGGACGCTGGTACCGGGTGCGGGGCCCGGAGCGCGAAGTGTCCTACGTGCGTTACGGGCGTGCACCGGGCGTGGTGCACGCGGCCCAGGCGGTGCTGCTGCCGCTGCCCTTCACGTACTCCACCGCGGAGGAGTTTGCCGCCGCCCTGGCCCGCCATCGAGCGGGCCCGCTGCCGGACCGGTTCCGGCCCGTGCGCGAGCACAGCGAGCCGGCGACCTGGCGCGGGCTTCCTTGCGTGCGGTTTGCCGTGACGGTGCGGGACCTCGCGGCGCCGCGGCCGGCGGGAAGCGGGCCGCCGGTGCTGGAGATGGCGGGGTTCACTTGTGCGCTGGGGCCGGGCCGGGCGCTGGAGCTCCGTTACAGCCGCCGGGGAACCGGCCAGGGGATGCCGCTGGACCGGCTGGTGGCTTCGTTCGTGGACGGGGTGCGGCCGGTCCGGTGAGATCCCGGCGCCATCACCGGTACCGCCCGGGAGCGCGACCGCGGCCCCTGCCGGTTCCTGCCGGCAGCACGGGCACCGGTGTCGGACGGGTCACGGGCTTGCCCGGCCGCGGGTGTCAGGCCTGGCGGTAGATGAGGCCCGGCCGGATGAGCACCTCGTTCTTCTTGAGCTGGTCCAGTGAGCAGCCCTCCGCATCGCATTCGGCGATGCGGTCGAACACGTACTCCTTGTCCTCGTTGTAGATGGTCTCGGGGATGGGCTTGCCCAGGTGCATGCCCACGGTCCGTGACGGTTTGCGACGTTCCACTTCGGTTACCTCTCGCTCTGTTGTCCAGGTGGCATGGGGACAGGAAAAGTATCGGCCGCCTGTCGCGATCTTTGAACACGGAACGGGGGCAAAGTGCCCCGGGACCGGCCGGAACGCCCGGAATGTGAGTCAGTTGGCAGTTGCCGTGGCGGCCGCGGGGGCGGCCGGCCTGCGGCGGGTCAGGGTCAGGGTCTGGGTGCGGTCCCGCACGCACTGTGCGCCCCGTTTCTTGACCTGGCATTCCAGGGTATGGGGCTTGCTGCGCTGACCCACCTCGACGCTGATGCGCATGCCGCCCAGGTCCTCGCTGGCGACGGCATCCACCTCGCGGGGCTTCACTTCGACCACCTCGTTGACGTAGCGCAGCGTGAAGCGGCCCGAGGCATCGGGGGCCTGGACCGTGGTGCGGGTCACGTAAGTGACGACCGCCGCCGGGGTGGGCCGGCTGCGGGGCCGGGAAACGCACCGGGCGCTCTTGCCGTCGGCGGCGGCCTCGCAGCTGGTCATGCGCGAGGGCAGGAAGCCCACGGGCCGGCCGTCCCGTTCCCAGTGGCTGCCCAGGAGGACGTCGATGGGCCTTGCCGGCGGGGTACCGGGGGAACGGTGAGCCGCACGCCGCAGCCGCGCCTCCATGGCGTGGACCTTGTCCACCGCGCCGTAGTACCCGCCCTCGGCGGCCCGCCGGTACCAGCGCAGGGCCAGGTTCAGATTGCGTTTCACGCCGCGGCCCTCCTCGTAGGCCCGGCCCAGGTAGAACATGGCCCGGGGGACCTTGCGGGCCGCCGCCGACTGCAGGAACCGCAGGGCCTTCGCCGGGTCCGGCTTGACGTCCCGCCCCTCCAGGTACATGACGCCGAGGCTGGTCTGGGCCGAGGGGTTGCCCTTGGCGGCCGCCCGTCCCAGCCAGTCCAGGGCCTGGGGAATGGAGCGGGGCACGCCGTGGCCGCGCTGGTACATCTTGCCCACGTCGTACATGGCCGCGGGATCCCCGGCCTTGGCCTGTTCCAGGCGCTTGGCGAAGCGCTCCGCCAGCACCCAGTCTCCCTGGAACGCCGCCGCCGGGAGGGCGGCCACGGCCAGGATCAGGGCCGGTATCCATCGTCTGTTCATGTCGCAGCTCCGGGTTGACAGCCCCCTTGCGCGGGGCTTCCCTTCGTACTCCCGGACCATCGGCAGGCCCCGGAAAAACTTGAAGCATTTCCGGCAGCAGGGCGCGCGAGTGGCTATAATTGGCACCGCGTATCCCGGAATTTTGCCGCCGGTGGGGATACCCGGTGCTCGGGCCGCCGTCACCGGGGGCCGCACCGGCGCGAGGGCCAGGGAGCATGGATACCCAGACAAGCAGGATTGCCGGTTTCCGGCCGCACCCGGAATTCGTCACCCTGATTCAGACCGTCTACGAGTGCGGCCACGCCTACAGCAGCCAGCTGTCCCGTTTCCAGATCCCGGAAGACGGCGCCATCCGCTGCGTCAAGTGCGTCACCGGCATGCCCCCGGACGTGGAGGGCGAGGAGTTCGCCCGCGTGTGCAACCAGGGCCTGGCGGATCACCCGGTCATCGGCCGCCTGGCCCGCGCCCTGCGCTACCACATGAACCTGACGGAGAAACAGTGCCTGATGGCGGACGCCGCCCGGCCGGAAGTGGAGGAGGCCATTTACGAGGCGCGGGCGGTGCTGGAGGCGGTGGGCCTGGGCTTCGATCCCATGGGTGCCGGGGCGGGCACGGCCGGTGACGCGGCGGCGGCCGGCAACTATCCCCTGCCGGATTTGTCTCTCTTGTAGTAAGGTTGGCACGGGGAGGTGCAGGCCATGATCAACGAGAGACGGCGGATGCGGCGTATCCAGTTCCCGCGTCCCGTGCGGGTGGCGGGTGCCCGGGGCGAGCGGTGGTCGGCCCGGGGGGTGGATTTCTGCCTCGACGGCATCGGCCTGGAGGCTGCCCGCGAGGCCGCTGTGGGCGAGGAAGTGAGCGTCATCTTCAACCTCGCCCGGCCCGGGGGCCGGGCGCGCACGGTCCAGGCCCGCGGCCGGGTGGCCCACTGCGAGCGGCACGGTGCGGCGTACGTGCTGGGTGTCCAGTTCCGGCACTGAGCGCGCGCCCATGACCCAGCGCCGTATCCTGGGCTACCGGCCCCACCCCGCGTTCAAGACCCTGACCCAGGAAATCTACGAGTGCGGGCACGTGCGCAGCGCGCCCACCCGCGAGCTGGAGCACGCCCAGGGGCAGCGCCGGCGGTGCATCAAGTGCAGCCGCGGAATGCCGCCCGATCTCTCGCCCGAGGAAATGGCCCTCCTGCGCCCGGTCCAGAACGAGGCTCCCCTGCTGGCCCGCCTGTGCCGGGCGCTGGCGTTCCATCTCAACGAGACCGAGAGCATGCGGCGCCGGTATGGCGGCGAGTTGCCCGAGGTGGACGCCGCCATCCTCGAGGCCCATGAGGCCCTGCGCCAGGCGGGTTACCGCGTCCAGGCCGCACCCCTGCCGCGCCGCGAGCGCGGGGCGGCGGAGCCGGCAGGTGCGGCGAGTCGGCGCAGGGGGGCAGGCGGGGATTGAGGTTCTGGAGGCCGGGGGCGGTCCGGGAGACTCGCTGGGGAGAAGGGTTTGGGCCCTGCCGCGCCGCGAGCGCGGGGCGGCGGAGCCGGCAGGTGCGGCGAGTCGGCGCAGGGGGCAGGCGAGGATTGATTTTTTGGGCCGGGCGGCGGGTTCCCGGGCTCAGGGCGGGGCTTCTTCCACGTCCACCTCGAATTCCACCCGGTTGTTGCGCCGCGCGATGCGGTTCCAGGTCCCGGCGGTGGTCCGCGGATCCACCGGCGGATAGGACAGGCGCGGGGAGTCGTCCCCGTGCAGCCGGATTTCGGCCTGCAGGCGCCCGCCCGAGGACTCGGGCAGCGCCGCCAGGAACTCGGCGAAGGCCACGGACATGGCCTGGGCCCGCGTCAGCCGCGGGGGCGCGGCCAGGGCGTCCGGGTCGCAGTCGGTGGCGGGAGCCGTTTCCGCGGCCGGGACCAGGGTGCCGCCGGGCGTGCGCCGGAGGCAGAAGCGACCCTGGTGGACGTGAATCAGGATGCGGCCATGGAGGCCGGCCGCGGCGAGCCGGTGGGCCAGCTCGCGCAGGGTCTCCAGGCGTTCGCCGTCCAGGGGAACCTCTCCCCAGGCGTAGAGGCCGCTGGTACGCAGGGCCCAGGTGAGGGCGCGGCCCAGGCGGGCGGTGGCCGGCGGGACCGGCGCGCCGCGACCGGAAGCGGCCTGCTCCAGGCGCTGCGCCAGCTCGCTCACGGTGCGTGCAGCCCGTTCCACCTCCAGCCGCTGGCTCTCGGTGGCCTCACGGTAGAGGTGGTGGACCCACCAGGGCAGCGCCACGGCCAGGACGGCGGCGAGGACCAGCGCGGTCCGGGCGGGACGGGATGCGGCCGGGGCGGGCACCGGTGCCGGCCCGGACCCGGGGGTGGCGGGGGTCCCGGTTGTGGGGGCAGCCACCGGCTCGTTGGCAGGGGCCAGGTGGGACAGGGAAGGCGCGCGCACCGGCTGCGGGCGGGGCTCGTCGAACAGGTGCAGCGCCCGCAGGTTCTCGGCCAGTTCCTCCGGACCCACTTCCTTGGGCAGGACGGCCGCCGCCCCCAGGGCCCGGGCCTGGGCCACGTACTCCTCGTTCTGCTTGGAAGTGTACATGAGCACCGGGATGGCGCCGGTGACGGGATCGGCCTTGATGCTGCGCAAGGCCTCCAGTCCGTCCATGCCCGGCATCATGTGGTCGAGGAAGATGACGTCGGGGCGGTGGCGGCGCAGGTACTCCATGGCCGCCTCGGCCGAGTCGGCGGCGTCGAATGCCAGGCCCAGCTGCTGCAGCAAGCGGCCCAGGGCGAGCCGGGCCACCCGGGAATCGTCGACGATGAGCGCGAGGCGCTGGGCCATGGGGATTCTCTCCGGCCTGGACTCCGCTCCCCCATTATGCCCTGTCCCGGCGCCGGGGACCGTGCCCCGTGCACGCCCGGGCGCTCAGTCGCGGAGCCACCTGATTTCCCGCGCCGTGGCCTCGCCCACCACGCAATGGTGCAGGGTGGGAGGCATGACCGCCCGGCTGGCCGAGACCGGGATGCGCCCGCCCATGATCTCGGCGAAGCGCTGGGGATGGCGGGGCTCGCGCGCCGGCTCGGCGTAGCCGTCTGGCCAGCGGGGCTGGCCGCCGGGCAGGTACTTGTCGGTGGCGCCCAGGGTGTGGAGGATCTCGTGGGCGATGACCACGTTGTTGGTCTCGGCGTGGCGGCGGCCGGCGAAGGCGTTGACCACGCCGATGAGCCCCTTTTCCAGCCCCAGGGAGTGGGCCAGGCGCCGGACGTGGGTCGGGTCGTGGTAGACCACGAACACCCGGATGTCCGGCGCAGGTCCGGGGAAGTTGTCGGCCCGCCAGGCCCACCAGCGCAGGTGCAGGCTCCACGGCATGACCCGCCAGGGGGCGGGGTCGGCCGGCGGGGGCGGCGGCAGGGTGTCCACCTCCGGCGCCAGCTCCACCCGCAACGGGGTGTCGATGTCCACCTCCCAGGCCCGGGCCTCGTCGGCGAAGAACTGCTCCAGGGCCGCGAAGCGGCGCCGCGTCAGGCTCCGGATGTAGGCCGCGGTGGTGGGCCGGCCGTCACCGTTGATGGGGTAGATCACCACCCACAGGGCCGCGTCCCAGTCGGTGGTGCGCAGGCGGGTGAGCCAGGTGCTGGCGGCCACGATGGCCAGGGTGGCCAGCAGCACGAAGATGCGGAGCAGGCGGAACAGTCGGCGCACGTCGTGGATCCCTCGGTCCGGAACTCTGGATAAGGGAACCTATCCCAAAATCGGTTCCCTGTCCCGTGCGCCGTGGGCGGGCACGGGGCCGGCGCGGCGTGAAACATAAAAAATCAATAAAAACAATCAGTTGAATTGACTCTTGCAAGCACGGGCGGGGCCGTCTATGGTTGAGGCTAGCCGTCCGGCCGGCCGTTCCACCGCCGCCAGGCAGCTTGCCCGGTCCCGGCAACACCGGCTCCGTTTTCCAGTGGTACGTGATTGTGCGAAGCCCGTGCGGCGTGCCGTGCCCGGGCCCCATTCCGGTTTCGCTTTTGCCCTCCGGTTGAGCATTGAACTTCTTCGGGGGGTTTTTTTTGCGCGCCCGCCGCCGTTGTGGCCGGCGGCGGGCCGCCCGTGCTATATGAAAGGCATGTCCAGCCGCCAGCCGCACCGCAAGGCCTCCCGGTGAACGACGCCCACGATCTGGAGCTCCTGTTGCGTTCCGGCGTGCCCCTGGTGCAGATGGAGACCCGCCAGGAGCAGCGGGCGCTGGCGCTGCTGGACTGGCTGCAGGGACCCCTGGGCCTGCCGCTGTACCGCTGGTCCGTGACCGAGGGCCTGGCCCGGGTGGTGGGGGGGCTGGCCATGGAGGGCGAGCACCGCGAGCCGCCCGAGGTGCTGGCGCGCATCAAGGAGGGCGCCCAGGCGGGCCTGTATGCCCTGCTGGATTTCCATCCCTACGTGGACGAGCCGGTGCACGTGCGCCTGCTCAAGGACATCGCCATGCGCCACGAGGCCACCCGCCAGGTGCTGGTGTTCATCAGCCACCGCATCGAGCTGCCCGCGGAACTGTCGGCCTGGACCGCGCGTTTCCGGTTGAGCCTGCCCGGGCGCGAGGAACGCCTGCGCATCGTGCGCGAGGTGGCCCGGGAGTGGAAGCAGGCCCATCCCGGGCGCAAGGTGAAGGCCGAGGCCGGGGCCCTGGACGCCCTGGTGGACAACCTGGCCGGGCTCACGCCGGCCGAGGTGCGGCGGCTGGCGCGGCGGGCCATTTTCGACGACGGTGCCGTGACCGGCGACGATGTGCCGGCCGTGGCCGAGGCCAAGCACCGGCTGCTGAACCGCGCCGGCGTGCTGGGCTACGTGTTCGCCACCGAGCGGTTCTCGGACATCGCCGGGCTGGCGGCGCTCAAGCGCTGGCTGGAGCTGCGGCACGAGGCCTTCCGCCGCGGCGAGGGCCCGGACCTGCCGCGCGGCATTCTGCTGCTGGGCGTGCAGGGCTGCGGCAAGAGCCTGGCGGCCAAGGCGGTGGCGGGGACCTGGGGCGTGCCGCTGCTGTCGCTGGACATGGGCGCGCTCTACAACAAGTACCACGGCGAGACCGAGCGCAACGTGCGCGAGGCCCTGGCCACCGCCGAGGCCATGGCGCCGTGCGTGCTGTGGATCGACGAGATCGAGAAGGGCGTGGCCCACGGCGGCGAGGACGGCGGCACCTCGCGCCGGGTGCTGGCGACCCTGCTCACCTGGATGGCCGAGCGGCGGGCGCCGGTGTTCCTGGTGGCCACCGCCAACGACATCTCGGCCCTGCCGCCGGAGCTGGTGCGCAAGGGCCGTTTCGACGAGATCTTCTTCGTCGATCTGCCCGATGCCGCCACCCGCGCCGCCATCTTCGCCATTCACCTGGACAAGCGCGGCCAGGCGCCGGCGCGGTTCAACCTGGAGGAGCTGGCCGCGGCCACCGAGGGGTTCTCGGGCGCCGAGATCGAACAGGTGGTGGTGGCGGCCCGCTACGCCGGCGGCGAGCGCATCCGCCACCAGGACCTCATGGACGCCGTCCGCAAGACCCGGCCGCTGTCGCGGGTGATGGCGGAGCACATCGGCCGCCTGCGGGAATGGGGCCGGACCCGCGCCGTGCCGGCGGGCTGAAGGTGCGGCCTTATCAACCTGTTGAAAAACAGCCTGCTAAGGCGGGGCAGGGGTGCCCCGCCCGCGAATCTAGCGTGTAAACGCTTGATTCGGCGCGTTGAAAAAGGCCAGGACGGCCTTTTTCAACATCCTGTTAGCGCGGCTGCATGCCCCGCACCAGGGGCAGGTCCTTGCGCTGGCCGTACTCCAGCATGGAGCCGTCGTAGACCTTGACCTTGCCGAAGCCCAGCCGGCGCAGGGTGAGCCAGGCACGGGTGGCGCGGTGACCCGAGCGGCAGTAGACGATGACCTCGCGGCCGGGGTCGCCCAGGCCCGCGGCGGCCAGCCGCTTGCGCAGCGTCTCCACCGGCTTCACGACGAAGCCGCGGTCGAAGTCCACCGCCTCGTCCCAGGGAAACCACCGTGCACCGGGCAGGTGGCCGGTGCGCGGCGCCCGCGGGTGGCCGGCGTATTCCTCGCGGCTGCGCACGTCGAGCAGGACCGCGCCGCCGGTCGTCGTGGCCGCGCGCACCGCCTCCAGCCCGGCCACGGTGTCCGCCGCGGCCCGGGCCGGCGCCGGGTAGCGGGCGGGCTCGAACTTCGGCACGTCATTGGTCACCGGCCGGCCTTCCAGGATCCACTTGACCAGGCCGCCGTCCACCAGGGAGCGGCGGGCGTGGCCCAGCCGCTCCAGCTCCCACAGCAGGCGCGCCGCGTTGAGCCCGCCCAGGTCGTCGTAGACCACCACGTGGTGCGAAGGCGAGATCCCCAGGCGGCCCAGGACCCGTGCCACGCCGGCCGGCCCGATGGAGAGGCTCACCCCGCTGCGGGTGCGGCGGTTGAGGGCACCGTAGGGGAGGTGCCGGGCACCGGGGACATGGAACCGGCGGTACTGGAGGTCGTCGGACATGTCCACCACCACCACGCCGGGGTCGCGGTAGTGCTCGGCGAGCCAGGCGGTGTCCACCACCAGCGGCGTGGCCGCGGCGGCGGCGGGCAGCAGGAGCATGAGCAGGAACAGGTGCAACCGGTTCATGGGACCTCCCGTGGTCGTGATTTCGGCTCCGCTGGTGCCGCCGTTACTTGCCACGGCCGCGGCGGCGCGGCTAGTCTTGGGCTGGCAGGCGGGCGCAAACCGGCCTGCCGGCGCGACGAACGAGGTCAGGATGGCGTCGGGACGCATCCTGCCACGGCCTCCGGGGGAGGCGGGAACAGAGTATGGCCCAGGTGACCTGCAAATACCATCCGGAGCGCCCGGCGGTGTGGCACTGCGAGTCCTGCCGCATCCATTTCTGCCTGGCCTGCGTCACCAGCCCGGACCGGGAGGCGGATCCGGTCTGCCCGGTGTGCAGCCGGACGCTGGCGCGGCTGGGGGCCAGTAATCTCATCAAGCCCTTCTGGCAGGACATCTGGCGGTTCTACCGTTATCCCCTGGCCCCGGCGCCCCTGGTGTTCATGGTGGCGCTGGCGGCGATCAATGCAGCGGTGGGGTGGCTGCTGCCGGCCATCGAGTTCATCGTGCCCATCCTGCTGGTCATCGTGTTCATCAAGTACGCCTACGTGGCCCTGGAACAGACCGCGCAAGGCCACATGGCCCCGCCGCCGGTGGACGTGGACACCCTCACCGACGAGCTGGAGCTGCCGTTCAAGCAGATCTTCCTGGTCTTCGCCCTGTTCACCGCCAACATGCTGGCCTACGACGCCGGCGGGGTGACGGCCTTCGCCCCGGTGCTGGTGCTGTCGGTGCTGGCGTTGCCGGCCGGCGTCATGATCCTGGCCACCGAGCACAGCTTCCTGCACGCCCTCAACCCGCTGACCCTGTGGCGGTTCACCCGCGCCATGGGGTCGCCGTACCTGATCCTGTGCGGTTTCCTGCTCCTGCTGCTGGCCGCCTTTGCCACTGCCGCCGAGATCATGATGCGCTTCGCGCCGCCGGTGCTCACCACCTTCATGATCTCGCTGCTGGCCATGTACTTCCTGCTCATCATGTTTCACCTCATGGGCTATGCCATCTACCAGTACCACGAGGACCTCAGCTACGAGGTGGTGGTGGCGGCGCACGAGCAGGAGGAGGCGGGGGACGCCGAGCCGGCCAATCCGGTCCTGGCCCAGGTGGAGATCCTGCTCAGCGAGGGGCGCATGGAAGCGGCAGCAGAGCGGCTCGCCGAGCTGGCCCGGCAGGCGCCCGGGGATCTCGACGTGCGCGAGCGTTACCACCGCCTGCTGCTGGCGCGCGGAGACGCCGCCGCCCTGACCGCCCACGCCGAGGACTACCTGGCCCGGCTGCTGCGCGAGCGCCGTGCCGCCCAGGCCATCACGGCGTACATGGACTGCCAGCGCCTGGATCCGCAGTGGCGCCCGGATGACGCCCGCGTGCGCATCCAGCTCGCGCAGCTCCTGCGCCACGGCAGCCACGGGCGCGTGGCCCTGCGGCTGCTCAACCAGTTCCACCGCGATTTTCCGCGCCACCCGCTCATTCCCGAGGCCTACCTGCTGGCGGCCCAGATCATGTGCGAGAACTTCGGCGAGGACGACAAGGCGCGCCAGATCCTCGGGTTCCTGCAGCAGCACCATGCCGACAGCCCGCACATGGCCGAGGTCCGGCGCTACCTCCAGGTCATCGACAAGGTGCGCCAGGCCTGAACGGCCGGGGGCGGCGGCCCGCGTCAGAAGCGGGCGTGGCGCAGCTGTCGTGCGGCCTCGCTGTCGGGGAACCGGGCCTGCAGCAGCTCCACCAGTTCCCGGGCGCGGGCGGCATTGCCGGCGCGGGCAAAGGCCTTGACCAGGGCCGCCACGGCCTCCGGCAGGCCGGCCGGGGCCGGGGTGTGGTCCAGCAGGTGGGCGAGGATGGCCTCGGCCGATTCCAGCCAGCCGCAGGCGAGAAACCGGCGCATGAGCCTCACGGCCCGCTCGTCCGCCGGCAGGGCCCCGGGGGCGTAGCGCTGCAGGTCCTGGAACACGCGGTGCATGAGGTTCACCGTGTTGTCGTCGTCCTGCTCCAGCTCCAGCACCGCCCGGGCCGCGCGGCGGAACTCCTCGCTCTGCGGCTGCAGCTTGGCCAGGTTGAAGCGCTGGGCCAGCACCTCGGGGTGGCCGGGCCAGCGATGGGCCAGGGCCCCAAGCAGGGCCCGGGCCTGGTCCAGCTCCAGCCGCGCCACGTGCCGGCGCACGGTGTCCAGCCCTTCGCGCAGGGCCTGGTGGGCGGGGGCGGTGTCCAGGTGCTGCAGGGTGACCAGCCCGGGCAGGCGCAGGGCCAGCAGGCCCGCGGCGGCACCCGTGAGCAGGCCGCCCACGTGGGCCAGGTTGTTCATCTGGCTCAGGCCCAGCAGGTAGTCGGCCGCCTCGTAGGCCAGCCACACCGGGAGCACGAGGATCGCCGGCGCAGTGACCGAATCGAAGTACACCAGCAGGAAATAGAAAAAGCGCACCTTGCGCAGCCCGAACAGGGCCAGGTAGGCCCCGGCCAGGCCGGCGATGGCGCCCGAGGCCCCCACCCCCCAGCGGGCGCTGCCCGGCTCCAGCAGGACGAAGAACAGGCCCGAGAGCACCCCGGCGCCCACGAAGGTGGCCAGGGTGGCGGCACGGCCCCAGGTCATCTCCAGGATGAACCCGAAGGTGAACAGGAACAGCAGGTTGAACAACAGGTGCCAGCCGTCGGCATGGAGAAAAAAGTAGGTCCACAGATCGCCGAAGCTGAAGCGGGCGGGAATCAGGCCGAAGCGGTAGGCCGCCACCCGTTCCAGCAGGGCCTCGAAGCGCCGGCGCTGCTCGCGCCAGCGGGCGTAGTCCGCCGAACCGGGGCGGATGATGCTGTCGCTGGCCAGTGCCCGCTGGAAATCGCCGTCGGCCTGCAGGGCATGGAAGGTGGCCACCCGGCCGCGGGCGGGGTCGCGCTGCCACAGTCCGCGCAGGCGGGCGGCGGCCTTGTCGTGGCCGGTGTGCTCCAGGTACTGAAGGTACCGCGGTAGTTCCAGCGCCGGCAGGTCCGAGCGGAAGTAGAAGACGTAGGCCTCTTTCTCGTAGTAGCGGTCCTGGCCCTGGGCCAGCACGTACACCGCCGCCAGCACCAGCATCAGGAGCAGGGTCACCAGCGGCGGGTCGCGCCAGTCGGGCCGCTTGTGCAAGGGAATGATCATCTCACCCGGTGAAGCATAGCGCGGGACCGGCGGCAACGGAGACCCCGAGCCCGCCCGCGACGGCCGTACCGCTGCCCGATGCACGATTTGTGACAGGTTTCACACTTGGCGGCTGTCGGTTTCCGCGCACGGGACGACATTGTGGGCTAGAGTGAATGCGGTGGGGCCGGACGCCCCACCCGCACTTTTCCGAGGAGGGCCCGGGGAAATCATGGCCGAACATGCCGGAGCTGCCCTTGCCGGGGGCGAGATGAGCGGGGCCGGGGTGCCTTTCGGCCATCTGTTGTCCGCCGAGGATCGCCGCCGTCTCATGGCCGCCGGCCGCGTGCGCAGCGTGGCGGCGGGGGCGACCCTGTGCCGCCGCAACGAGGTGGACGGGCGCGCGTTCATCATCGTCCTCGGCGAGGTGGAGGTGGTGGAGCAGGCGGGCGGCCGGCGGACGGTGCTGGCCCGGCTGCGCCGGGGCGAGCTGTTCGGCGAGATCGCGGCCCTGTTCGGCCTTCCCCGGGTGACCGACGTGGTGGTGAGCCGCCCCGCGGTGCTGCTGGAAATCGACGGCCGCGCCCTGGACGAGCTCATCATCGCCCGCAGCCGGTTGCGCCACGCCATCATGCAGCGCTGCCGCCACCGGATCACGGCCACGGCGCTGCGGACCGTGGCCCCGTTCCGGGACCTGCCGCCCCCCGCCCGCGAGCGGCTGGCGGCCGGTGCGGCCTGGGTCACCTTCGCGCCCGGTCGTGACATCGTCCGCGAAGGGGAGGCGGGGGATGGACTTTACGTCATGTTGTTCGGGGCCGCCCGGGTCACGGTCCCCGGCCCGGAGGCGCCGGTGAACCTGGCCCTGCTGCGCCCCGGCGAGTACTTCGGCGAATGGGCGGTGCTCACCGGCGCGCCGCGCGCGGCCACGGTGACGGCCGTCACCCAGGTGGAGGCGCTGCGGGTGGAGCGCGAGACGTTCCTCGCCCTGGCCGACGAGCATCCCGAGGTGAAGATGCAGGTGGAGGCCCTGTGCCGGCGCCGGCACGAGGCACTGCTCTACAGCGGCCGCCATCCGGGCGCCGCGCGCACCGCGCACCGGCTCCTGGCCAGCATCGAGCAGGTGGTGTCGGGGCAGCGCCGCCACCTGTACGGCCTGTAGCGCCGATTCCTTCGCTTTATCTTTTCCCGTGCCCGTGCTTCACTGGCGCCGGCGCCCCGGGCGCGGTATAACAGGCGCGCGGCATGCACCATGCCGCCGAGACAGTCCACAGGGGAGGTTTGCCGCCATGTCCATGCTTCGTCATTCCGGTCCCGTTGCATACTTCGTTACCGTAATGTTTGCCGTGGCCGCCGTGAGCGGTCCTGCCTCCGCGGCCATGGTGTCCACGCCGCAGCTGATGGAAGCGCGGGAGGCCGCAATGGATGCCGCCGCCCGGGCGCGCCTGGAGCGGGGGCTGGTGGAGCTGGGCGTGGAGCCGGCGCAGGCCCGCCAGCGCGTGGCGGCCCTCACCGACGCCGAGGTGGCCGAGCTGGCCGGCCGCCTGGACGAGGCCCCCGCGGGGCAGGGCGACGCCCTGGTGCTCGTGGCCGTGGTGTTCCTGGTCCTGTTGTGGACCGACATCATGGGCTACACCGACATCTTTCCCTTCGTCAACAAGTCGCCGGACGGCCGCCGCGGGCCGGTGGTCACGCCGCGGAATTGAACCGGTGCCGGGGCGCGCGGCGGGCGCGCCCGCTGTACGGGTGGTTCTTGTTGCTGGCGCTGGCGGGCTGCGCTGCGCCGCCCCAGACCGCACGCCTGCTGCAGGAGCCGCCGCGGGATTTGCCGCCGGCGGTGGAGCTGGCGGCGGCGCCGTTCTTTCCGCAGGAGGATTACCAGTGCGGGCCGGCGGCCCTGGCCACGGTGCTGGGCGCCAGCGGGCTCGACATCGATCCCGAGGCCCTGGTGCCCCAGGTCTACTTGCCCGCGCGCCGCGGCAGCCTGCAGCTGGAGCTGGTGGCCGCGGCCCGCCGCCACGGGCGGCTGGCCTACGTGCTGGGGCCGGATCTCGAGGAGTTGCTGCGGCAGGTGGCCGCGGGACACCCGGTGCTCGTCCTGCAGAACCTGGGCACGGACTGGTATCCCGTGTGGCATTTCGCGGTGGTGGTGGGATACGACCTGGCCCGGGGCGAAGTGGTCCTGCGCTCGGGCCGGCGACCGCGGCACCGGGTGGGGCTGGCCCTGTTCGAGCGCACCTGGGGCCGAGGCGGGCACTTCGCCCTGCTGGTGGTGCGCCCGGGCGACTGGGCGCCGGCGTTCCGCCCCGGCGCCTACGCGCGGGCAGTGGTGGCGCTGGAGGCCGCGGGCCGATGGGAGGCGGCCCGGGCCGCGTACGCCGCGGGGCTCCGGCGCTGGCCGGGCTCGGTGGTGCTGGGCATGGGGCTGGGTAACACGCTCCACGCCCTCGGGCGGCGCGAGGCGGCCGCCGCCGCCTTTCGTGCCCTGCTGCAGCGGCGGCCGGATTATGCCCCGGCCCACAACAACCTGGCCCAGGTGCTGCTGGAACTGGGCGAGCTGGCGGCGGCACATGGGCACGCCCGGCGGGCGGTGGCACTGGGCGGTCCCCATGCCGCCGTTTACCGCGAAACCCTGGACCGGATCGAGACCGCGCTGGCCCGCGCCGGGGGCAGATGACGGGCGGAGCGGGGCGGGGTATGATGCACGGCGCCCGTGCCCGTGGCTGCGCCGTTTCACCCCACACGAGGAGACGCCGATGATCGCGAGGCTTGTCACCGTCCTGTTGCCGTTTCTGATCCTGCTGCCGGCCCCGGCCCGGGCCCAGACCCTGGACATCGCGGTCAGCAGTGACGCCGCTCGCTTGCAGTATGGCAGCGATGTGCTGGGTGGATCACTCGGCCGGCTGGAGGGAACCGGCGGCCTGCTGTACAACGGTGACGACGACTTCCTGTTCAACCTGGGACTGCAGGTGCGGGGCGAGAACCTGGATGCCCCGGTCCTGGCCGCGCTGGGCCTGCGGCTGTACGTGGGAGACGCGGGCAACGACAGCGTCACGGGACTGGCGCTGGGCGGGGAACTCACCTTCAGTCCCGATGCGGCCCCGGGACTGGAGTTGGGCGCGTATCTCTATTTCGCCCCCGATCCGCTGGCCTTTTCCGACATCAGCGGCCTCATCGACTGGGGGGTGCGCGTGGGTTACCAGATCATCCCCCTGTCCACGCTGTACGTGGGTTACCAGCGGGTGGCGGTGGACCTGGAACGGGGCGGGGAGTACGAGCTGGATGACAGCGTCGTCGTGGGCCTCCGCCTCGCGTTCTGAGGATGCTCTGCGGCGGCAACGGCCCCGCCCGCGCCGCCCGCGGGCGGGGCCGCCGGTCATGTCCCGGGCAGCCTACTTGGCCATTTCCTTGAGGGCCTTGAGGGCCTGGATCTTGACCACGTTGCGGGCCGGCTTGGCCTTGAACACGGTGGGTTCGCCGGTGAAGGGATTGATGCCCTTGCGCGCGCGGGTGGCGGGCTTGCGCACCACCTTGATCTTGAGCAGCCCCGGCAGGGTGAAGATCCCGGCCGCGTTGCGGCGGATGTGACCGTTGATGACTTCGGCCAGGCTGTCGAAGACCAGGGTGATCTCCTTGCGGCTGAGACCGGTGCGCTCCGCCAGCTCGCGGTAGAGGGCGGACTTGGTCAGGGGTTCCTTGATGGCCTTGACGCGGGCCGGGGCGGCGGCCTTCTTCGCGGTCTTCTTCTTTGCGACCTTCTTCTTGGTCGTCTTCTTCTTCGCCGCTTTCTTCTTGGCTGTCTTTTTCTTCGCTGCCATGGTGACTCCCGTATTGATGTTTGAGTATGGGAATGGAATTCACTATACAATAGCATAAACCCGCCGGATGTGGAGTCGTGATGGGGTTTGCGCCCCGGGAAAAAGGCCGTTTTCCGCTGTGTGTCGGCATCGTGTCCGACACCCATGGCACCCTGGACGAGCGGGTGTGGCGGCTGCTGGCGGACTGTGATCTCATCGTGCACGCCGGTGACATCGGTGCCGGGGCCATCCTCGAGCGGCTGGAATCGCGCGCGCCGGTGGTGGCGGTGGCGGGCAACAACGATGTGCCCGGCAAGTGGAACGGGGATCACAAGCGGCTGGCCGCCCTGACCGCCGCGGCCCGGGTGGATCTCCCCGGTGGCACGCTGGCGGTGGTCCACGGTCACCGGCATGGGCCGCCTGCACGGCGCCATGCGCGGCTGCGCGGAACTTTTCCACAGGCCCGGCTGGTGGCCTACGGCCACAGCCACCGGCTGGTGATGGACACCGGTGCGACCCCCTGGGTGGTCAATCCCGGCGCGGCCGGCACCCGGCGCACCGGCGGCGGGCCGTCGGCGCTGTTGCTCCACGTCACGGCGGGCGGGTGGCGGCTGGTCCCGCACCGGTTCGACCTGCCCGCCGTGGCCGCGGCATGCTGAACGGCGTGTTCGTCTGTGACCTGGCGCAGCTTCCACCGGGCGGTGCCCGGGGCTTCACGGTGCAGACCTCCCGGGGGACCCTCGATCTCATCGTCCTGCGCTGGCAGGGCCGGGTGCTGGCCTACGAGAACCGCTGTCCCCATACCGGGGTGAACCTGGACTGGGTGCCCGGGCAGTTCATGGATGCCCCTGGCCGCCATCTCCAGTGCGCCACCCACGGCGCCCTGTTCCGGCCCGAAGACGGCCGTTGCGTGGCCGGGCCCTGTGCCGGCGATGCCCTGCGCGCCCTGCCGGTGCAGGTGGAAAACGGGGCGGTGTGGCTGCCGGAGATGGACGGATGAGGTTTTGCTTCGCCCGGGACGATGCGCTACCGTTGGCGGGGAGTACCAGCCCATGAGCCAGCATTCGCTTCTCTTTGCCTTGCGCGGCGCCCTCGTTGCAGTGGCGTGGCTCGCCATGACGGCGGCCGCCGCCGAGACCCTCTACGTCACCGACACCCTGCGGGTGGGGGTGCGGCCGGAACCCAGCGCGCGGGTGGCGCCCACCCATGTCATCACCACCGGCGCGGCGCTGGAGGTGCTGGACCGCCAGGACGGCTTTCTCCGCATCCGCACCCCGGAAGGCGTCGAGGGCTGGATCAAGGCGGTCTACGCGGCCGGGTCGCCCCCGGCCCGCCAGCAGCTCGCCGCGCTGCGCGAGCGGCACGCGGCGCTGGAGACCCGGTTCAAGGAGCTGGAGGCCAGCCTGCAGGCGGCCCAGGACGGCAACCGCACGCTGGCGCAGGAAGTGGAACGGCTGCAGGCGGAGAATCTCGAGCTGCGCCTGGAACTGGCGCGATCACAGGGAAGCGGCCGGGTTCCGCGCGGGGCCGGGCCGCAGCGGTCGTTCCTCGCCATCCCGGCGGTGGTGGCGGCAGTGGTCGCCGCCTTCGGCCTGGGCTATTTCTGGCACCACTGGCGGACGCGGCGTTTTCTCGGCGGTCACCGGCTGTAGCCGTGCCGGCGCTGTGCGGCGGTGGCGGCCTCTGTGCGGGGTCACCGCTTTCTCGCCCCTCGCCCCTCGCCCCTCGCCACTCGCCACTCGCCACTCGCCACTGACTACGCACACAACGCAGCGACGATCTCCTTCAGCGCCTGGTCCTGGGTCAGGACCTCGTCGGTGAGGGTGAGCACGGCCTCCTCTTCCAGTCCCAGCGCCCCGAGCAGCGCCGGCGGCAGCTCCTCGCTGTCGGCGTCGGACAGATCGTGGGCCTTGAGCAGCCGGTCTGCCAGCAGCACGATCTGGACGTAGCGCAGGTGGTCCCCGCGATAATCGATGTCGTGGTGATGGCGTACCGCGGCAGTGACTTCTCCGGGCATCTTCCACGCCTTCATGAGCAGCTCGCCCAGCTCCGTGTGTTCCACGCCCAGGAGCTGGTGCTCCAGCTGTCGCAGCGGCACCTCCGGCCGGACCGTGGCCACCTTGGTCAGCCAGAAGAACTCGCTGGGAAAGAGCTGGTGCAGGACCATGTAGCCCAGATCGTGCAGCAGGCCGGCCAGGTACGCGGTACCCGGCTTGACGTCCAGCTCCCGCGGGACCGCCTCCCCCAGGCGCTGGGCCAGGGTGGCCGTGTAGGTGGCGTGTACCCAGAACCGCTCCCGCCCCAGGGGACCGCTGGCCGGCATGGCGCAGTGGCCGGCCAGGGCCAGGCCCAGCGCCAGGTTGACCACGTTCTCGAACCCCAGCACCCGGAACACCGCGTCCTCGATGGACTTGATGTTGCCGGACTGGCCGAAGAAGGCCGAGTTGGCGTAGCGCACCACCTGCGCGGCCAGCGCCGGGTCCTCCGCCACCACCTCGCTGAGCTGGGCCACGGTGGTGTCGGGGTCGTTGCGCATGTGCAGGATCCGGGCCGCCAGGTGGGGCATGGGCGGGAGCTGGTCGAGTCGCTTGACCGCGGCGCGCAGGTCCAGCCGCGGCATCTCCCCCGAGGCCGTGGGCGGTGGGACGTCCTCGCCCCGCGGATCGGAGATGGAGCTGCCGATGAGCAGGTGATCGGCCAGGAGCTGGACGTGGGCGGCGTCGAACCGGATGAGCCCCGAGTTGTCGGGGCTCAGGAAGTGGATGTGATCCTGGTCGCTGAGCATCACGTCCACGATGATCTGGGGGTTGCACAGGTCGCCCACGGTTTCCGGCGTGGCCGATTCGCAGGCGGCCAGCAGGGCAGCGCGCCGGTCCGGATCCATGGGGGCCAGGTGCCGGTGCAGGAGCTTGTTGAGCCGGTCCAGGTTGAGCACGCGGCTGGCCGGAAAGATGGGCAGGACCAGGCCGGCCTCGTCCTCCAGCAGCTCCAGCGTGGCCAGGTTCTCCATGGCCACGGTGCGGGTGAGCCACTGGCCGCTGGCGGTGCGGCCGGGGGCGGTGATGGTGGAATAGGGGATGTTCTGCTTCTCCAGCAGCAGCTTGATGAGACTGGTGATTGCCATGTGACGTCCTTTGGTTCTTATTGTTTTTACTTGGGAAAGACACCGAAACCGTGCCCGGGTTCCGGTTTCCACCCATGCCTTATATAAAGATATACCATGGCGATGGGGGACGCTACCAGCCGTCCCCGCCGCTGGGGCGCGGTGGCCCCGCCCGCGAACCCCGGGCGCGCCGGCGAAGATTCGGGGACGCCCCCGGTCCCCGTCCTGTTAGGATTATGATGGAGCCCGGGGCGGCGACCGCCGTCCCCCACCGGAACAGCGAGGCCACATGAGCGAACGGACGTCCCTGGATGCAGAACGCCTCAGGCGGCTGGAGCCGTTGTCGGCCCTCTCGCCCCAGCGCCTCCAGGAACTGGTGGCCCTGTCCACGGTGGAACGGCTGGGCATGGGCGTGAGCGTGTTCCGCGAGGGGGACGTGGACAACCAGACCATCTACCTGCTCAGCGGAGACGTGCAGCTCACGTCCTCGGACGGCAGCGTGGACCGCCTGCTGTCGGCCCGCTCGGAGGCGGCCCGCTTTCCCCTCGACGACAGCCAGCCGCGCCAGTCCTCTTGCACCGCCCTGTCCAACATCGAGATCGTGCGCATCGACAACAGCGTGCTGGACTACATGATGATGTGGGACCAGCTCGCCGGCGTCGCCGGGGTGGACCTGGCGCCACCCCCGCCCGCAGCCTCCCGCGCTCCCGCCGCCGGCGGCACCGCTGCACGGTCCGCCGCCCACGGGCCGGCGCCGGCGGAGACACCGGCGCCGCCACCGCGGCCGCCCTCCGGCGCGCCATCGGCATCGGTGCCGCGCCCGCGGCAGAAGCCCGGCGAGTGGATCCGCAAGATGCATCACATCATGGCGTTCAAGAACCTGCCGCCGGCCAACGTCAAGGCGCTGCTGGAGAAGATGGAACGGGTGCCGGTGAAGGCGGGCGAGGTGGTGGTGCGCCAGGGCGACCCGGGCGACTACTACTACGTGCTGGTGGACGGCGAGGCCGAGGTGACGCAGACCATCCAGCTCGCCACCCTGCGCCCCGGGGCGTCGTTCGGCGAGGAGTCGCTGGTGACCGACAGCGCCCGCAACGCCACCGTCACCATGAAGACCGACGGCGCCGTGATGCGCCTGTCCAAGCAGGACTTCGATGCGCTCCTGCGCGAGCCCATGCTGGATCGCATCGCCCCCGACGATGCCCGCGAGCAGGTGAAGAACGGCGCGGTATGGCTGGACGTGCGGCACGCCTCGGAGTACCACCACGGCCACTTCCCCGGGGCGGTCAACCTGCCCCTGCACGAGCTGCGCCAGCGCATGGACGAGCTGGACCGCGACGTGCACTACATCTGCTGCTGCCGCACCGGCCACCGTAGCTCCGCGGCGGCCTTCCTGCTGGTGCAGCAGGGCTTCCGCGCCAGCGTGCTCTCCGGCGGCCTCCAGGTCATGCCCCAGGACCTGGTGCGCGGCGGCTGAGCCTCAGCCCGGCGGCCAGCGCATGGGCCGGCCGGCCAGCAGGTGCAGGTGGAGGTGGAACACCGTCTGGCCGCCGTGGCGGTTGCAGTTGAGCACCAGGCGGTAGCCCTCGCCGGCCACGCCCAGGTCCCGGGCCAGCCGGGCCGCGGTGTGGATCATGTGCCCGGCCAGCGGCGCGTCCGCCGCGCCCAGCTCGTCCAGGGTCGCGATGTGGCGGCGGGGGATGATCAGCACGTGGTGCGGGGCCTGGGGGGCGATGTCGCGGAAGGCCACCACCTGGTCGTCCTGGTGCAGCACCTCGCTGTCGGTCTCGCCGCGGGCCACGCGGCAGAAGATGCAGTCGGAGTTCATGACAGTGCGTTTCCTGTCCCGGCCTGGTGGATGCCGGAAATCATAACCCATCCGTCCACTCGCCCCTCGCCACTCGCCACTCGCCACTCGCCCCTATCATGGAGCCGGATTGGGCTGGCGGCGGTGGATGGCCTCGATGCCCTCCAGCACGGCGTCGGGCAGCGTCAACCGGGCGCTGGCGAGGTTGGCCTCCAGCTGGTCCATGCGCGTGGCGCCGATGATGACGCTGGTGAGAAAGGGCCGGCCCAGCGCCCAGGCCAGGGCCATCTGCGCCGGGTCCAGGCCGTGCGCGCGCGCCAGCTCCACGTAGGCCCGGGTGGCGGCCTCGGCCTCGGGCGAGGAGTAGCGCGTGTAGTCGGGCCAGCGCGTCAGCCGCGCCCCGGGCGGACGGGCGCCGTCGAGATACTTGCCGGACAGCACGCCGAAGCCCAGCGGCGAGTAGGCCAGCAGGCCGCAGCGCTCGCGCAGCGAGACCTCGGCCAGACCCACCTCGTAGGTGCGGTTGAGGAGGCTGTAGGGGTTCTGCACCGAGACCACCCGCGGCAGGCCCAGGCGCCCGGCGGTGTCGAGAAACCGCATCACGCCCCAGGGCGTCTCGTTGGACAGGCCGATGCAGCGGATGCGCCCGGCCTGCACGTGGCGGTCGAGCGCCGCCAGGGTCTCGGCGATGGGTGTGAAGTCGTCGGGCTCGGCCTCGGCGTAGCCCAGGCGGCCGAAGAAGTTGGTGCGCCGCTCGGGCCAGTGGAGCTGGTAGAGGTCCACGTAATCGGTCTGGAGGCGTTCGAGGCTGGCCGCCAGGGCGGCGTCGATGTGCTCGCGCACGTAGCGGGTGCGGCCCTCGCGGATGTGGTCGATCCAGCCCTCGCCGGGGCCGGCGATCTTGGTGGCCAGGATCACCCGATCGCGCTCGCCGCGCCGCTTGAGCCAGCGGCCGATGATGGTCTCGGTCCGCCCATAGGTGGCCGCCTGCGGCGGAATGGGATAGAGCTCGGCGGTGTCGATGAAGTTGACCCCGGCGTCGAGCGCGGTGTCGAGCTGGGCGAAGGCCTCGGCCTCGGTGTTCTGCTCGCCGAAGGTCATGGTGCCCAGGCAGATGACGCTGACCTCGATGCCGGTGTCGCCCAGCGGCCGGTACTCCATGCGGTCCTCCTTCAGGTGAACAGGGCCAGCACCCCGGTGTAGCCGTAGAGCCGGTCGCCCGCGATCTCGCCGTTGGCATAGAAGCCGGCCACGGGCACGTCGCCCAGCTCCTCGCCCAGGTAGCGCAGTTCCCGCCCGGGCTCGCCGAACATGTGCTGGCCGCGGCCGACGCAGGAAAAGTACAGCCCGCCGCGGGCCGGCGCCGGCAGCCGCTCGCGCAGCCGCCGCACCATGCGGCGCAGGTCGGCGGCGGCGCTCTCCGCGTCGCGGCGGCAGAACATGAGCGTCGCCCCTTCCTCCAGGTGCTCGCCGACGCCCACGATACCCTGCTCCACGTCGAGGCTGATGAGGTTGCGCACCAGGTAGTCACCGGTGTCGGTGCCGTGCACGGGGAAGCCCACGAAGATGTAGCCCCCGAGGCGGTGCAGGTTGTGGGCCAGCAGCTCGCCCACGTCCTCGCGCAGCACGTCCAGGGCCGGCCGGCCGTCGAGCTGCAGGAGCAGGTTGCCCTCGCAGCGGGTGATGGTGCGCACCGGGCCGATGGGCGTGCAGCCCTGGGTGAGGCCGGTGAACACCGGGATCCCGTCGTCCAGCAGCACGCCGGACAGGCCGCCCTCGCACAGGGCGTTGGCGAGCTGGAAGTGGTAACCGCGCGACGAGCTCAGGCCGCCGCACAGGTAGCCGTTGCCCAGCCGCCCGGGCAGCTCCCGCACCAGGCGCGGCACCTGCGGGTTGCGGGGATCGCCGTGGACCACGGCGAACTGGACGCCGGCGGCGGGAAAGGCCGCCGCCTCGGCCGCCGCCGCGTCCTCGAACACGCGGAAATGGTCGCGCGGCAGGTCGGTGACCAGCAGGACCAGGGCCGGGGCGTCGTAGTACTCGGTGCCGGTGGCGCAGATGCCGTAGCCCACGGTGCCCACCCAGTCACGCACGGGGGTGCCCTCCTGCAGGTAGCGCAGCAGGTGGCCCAGGTCCGAGGCCAGGGCGTCGGTGGCATAGACGAAGCCCAGGGAGGCCTCGGGCGGCAACGCCGGCAGCCGGCCCAGGCAGTCGTCGGCCGCCGCCAGCCAGTTGCGCTTGCCGCTGTGGGCGAGAAGGAATCGTTCCATGGGTCGCACCCGCTCCGCCACGGGGGCCCCATGCTAGCACGCCGGCGGCGGGAACGGGGGCGGGCGCCTCCGGTACAATGGCGGGATGCCGCCGCAAGCCGCCATGACCGACATCCCGCGCGTGGGCTTCGTCAGCCTCGGCTGCGCCAAGGCCACGGTGGACTCGGAGCGCATCCTCACCCGCCTGCGGGCCGAGGGTTACGCCATCGTGGGCCGCTACGACGAGGCCCACCTGGTCATCGTCAACACCTGCGGCTTCATCGACGCGGCGGTGGAGGAGTCCCTGGCCGCCATCGCCGAGGCCCTGGACGAGAACGGGCGCGTGGTGGTCACCGGCTGCCTGGGCGCGCGGGCGGAGGTGATCCGCGAGCGCTTTCCCCAGGTGCTGGCGGTCACCGGTCCCCACGCCGAGGAGGCGGTGATGGCCGCGGTGCACGCCCACCTGCCGCGGCGCCACGACCCGCGCCTGGACCTGGTCCCCGCGGGCGGGATCCGGCTCACCCCGCGCCATTACGCCTGGCTCAAGATCAGCGAGGGGTGCAATCACCGCTGCACCTTCTGCATCATCCCCGCCCTGCGCGGGCGCCTGGTCTCGCGCGATCCCGGCGCGGTCCTGGCCGAGGCCGAGACCCTGGTCCGGGCCGGCGTGCGCGAGCTCATGGTCATCGCCCAGGACACCGCGGCCTACGGCGTGGACCGCCGCTACCGCCACGGCTTCTGGAACGGGCGCCCGGTGCGGGCCCGCATCACCCACCTGGCCCGTGCCCTGGGCGGCCTGGGGGCCTGGGTGCGCCTGCACTATGTCTATCCCTATCCCCACGTGGACGAGCTGGTGGAACTCATGGCCGAGGGCGTGGTGCTGCCCTACCTGGACGTCCCGCTGCAGCACGCCAGCCCGCGGATCCTGCGTGCCATGCGCCGGCCCGCCGATGCCGGGGACATGCTGGAGCGCATCGCGGCCTGGCGCCGCACCTGCCCGGAGCTGACCCTGCGTTCCACCTTCATCGTGGGCTTTCCCGGCGAGACCGAGCGCGAGTTCGAGACCCTGCTGGCGTTCCTGCGCGAGGCCGGGCTGGACCGGGTGGGGGCGTTCGCCTATTCGCCGGTGGAGGGCGCGGCGGCCAACGCCCTGCCCGGCGCGGTCCCCGAGGCGGTGAAGCAGGAGCGGCTGGAACGGCTCATGGCGGTGCAGGCGGAGATCTCCGCCCGGCGCCTGCAGCGGCGGGTGGGCACCCGCACCACCGCGGTGGTGGACGCGGTGGCCGGCGACGGGCTGCGCCTGGGCCGCAGCCCGGCGGAGGCGCCGGAGATCGACGGCGTGATCCGGATCCACGGTTGCGATGCCGCGCCCGGGGAACGGGTGGAGGTGGAGATCACCGGCGCCGATGCCCACGACCTGGAGGCCCGGCCGCTGGTTCCGGCGGCCGCCGCGCCATCAGGATGCTGAAAAAGGCGTCCTGACTTTTTCCGGCGGACTTCGCGCGCGAGCGTGCTGTCTTCCAACAGCCCGCCAGGAGTGTGATCGCGATCCCAGATTCCCCCCGGGGCCGCTGGCACCGCGGTTCGATAACCCGTATTGAAGTGACGTCACCGCGAGGCCCCGGTTTTTGCCCGGGGGAGGCCATGACCCACATGCTCCTGCTCACCACGCCGGCACAGCATGCCGCCGACAATCCCGCCGTGGAGCGGGATCCCCGGCGCCTGCGCCAGTGGCTGGCGGCGCTGCCCACGCTCAACGTGCTGGAGACGGTGCACCGCCTGCAGCGCGTGCTCACGCCCTTCAACGAGCTGGCCCTGGACGACGAGCGCCGGCTGCGGCTGCTGGAGACCTACCGCGAGTCGCTGGAGTCCATCCTGTTCGAGTACGACGACCTGCGCCTGCGCCAGCTCGCCATCCCCGCCGACCAGCGCCATGCCGTGGCCCAGGACATCATGTGGCTGTACCTGGAGCTGGCCAGCGGCTACAAGATCGTGCTGCGCCACCAGCACGAGGCGGGCCGGACCCTGCGCCGGCACGGGCCCATGCTGCTGGCGGCCTTCCGCGCCGCCGAGGCCATGGCCCAGGCGGTGCTCTACGCCTACCGCGCCCACGAGCCGGTGCCGCCGCTGGTGCTGCTGGAGCTGCACCAGATCTATCACCTGGCCCGTGCCCACCAGGCCCACACCCGGACGGTGCGCGCGGCCCGCGGCGAGTACCGGCGGCCCACGCTGCAGGCCCTGTACCAGCGCCTGCTGTTGATCCTGGCCGCCGACGGGGCCGGGCTGGCCGGCAACGAGCTGTTCGAGACCTGGCTGCTGCTGGAGGAGTTCTGCGGCGAGGATTTCCTGGCCCGCGAGGACGCGCCCGCCGGCGGTTGGGCGGTCAACTGGATGGAGGACGCCCCGCCCCAGGTGCTGGAAGCGGCACCGGCGGCGGACACCCGCTGGGTGTTCGACCTGGCGCCGGTGATGGAGCACGTGGAGCAGTGGTGCCGGGCGCGCGAGGCCGAGGCCGGCGGGGCCGCCCTGGGCCGCCAGGAGGTGCGGCTGCTGCGGCGCCTGCTGCGGGCGCTGGAACGGGGCGGGGCGCCGGAGACCGGGGCCGGGCGCGCGGTGCGCCTGCTGGTGGGCCTGCCGCGGCTGGCCCGGGCCCTGGGGGAACCCGGCTGGCTGGAGGCGGCGGCCACGGTGGAGGTGCACGGCGGCATCGAGGTGCGGGCGGTGGAGGCCGACGGCGAAAGCCCCTTCGCCGGCGGCGACTGGGTGCTCCACCCCCTGGCGGGGGGACGCTGCCGCCTCGAGGCCGGCGGCGCGGAGCTGCCGCCCGGCTGCGGGCCCGGCCAGCTGGTGGGGGTGCTGGACATGTCCGCGGGCGAGCCCGCGCTCACCGTGGCCCTGGTGGAGGAAGCGGCCCGCGACGGCGGCGGCGCGAGGCTGGAGGCCAGCCTGCTGGACGGCCCGCCCACCGCGGTGCGCCTGCACGGCGCCGGCCCCCAGCAGTGGGGCCTGTACCTGCCGCGCGACCCCGCGGCGCGGCGGCCCGCCACCCTGCTGGTGGAGCGCACGCTCCACCTCAACGGCCAGGCCCTGGAGGTGGACGTGGGCGGCCAGACCTACCGCGTGCGGCCGACGGCCACCATCACCGAGACCCCGGCCATCCGCCGGTTCTCGTTCAGCGTCGTGCGCGAGTAGGACCGCCGCCCCCGGCGCGGAGGCGGACGCGCCGTGCCTACCAGATGTACTGGAACCGGGTGGAGACGGCCTTGCCCGAGTCATAGGCCAGGGCCGTGGGTGCATCCAGGCGGGTGTCGATGTAGTTCACCATCAGGCGCATGCTCCGGTCGAGGTAATAGTTCACGCCGAGGGTCGCGTTGGTGCCCTTGCGGCCGCCGTTGTTGTCGATGCCGTCGAGCACGCTGTAGCGGGCCACCAGTTCCCAGGCGCCGGCGCCGGACCGTGGCTTCACCCGGCCGAACCTGCCCTGCTTGTAGGGCCGTGATTCACCGGTGATGAACCAGCTGCCCAGCACGTAGTAGCCACTGAAGTCCGCGCCCGGGCTGGTGTCGGCGGAGTCGACGCTGGCGGTGTAGTATTCGCCCTGCAACGAGAACGGCCCCATGACCATGGCGGCTTCCAGGTTGGTGATGCGCAGGCTGTCGGCACTCGACAGCGCATAGCTGGTGACGATCTTGTCGGCCGTGTGCACCTCGGCCCGCTCCTTGAACTGGTAGCCGTTGCTGCCCAGGTCGCGGCGGCTGTACCCCAGGCCCAGGTGCAGCACGCGCGCCGGGGCATGGACGGGCGTGAACACCAGGCGTCCGGTCACGGCATAGAGTTGCCGGTTCCCGTTGAGGGCGTCGTCGCCGTCACTGAACAGCCCCGCCCGCCAGCCGAAGGTCTTGTTGCCGCCCTTGAAACTGATCCCGATGTTCCGGCTGGGGGCGAAGGCGTCCGTGACCATGGCGCGTTCGATGGTGGAGATGTACTTGGAGCTGGTCAGTTCCTCCAGTCCCATGGGCTCCTTGTGCTGGCCGATGGTCATGGTCACGCTCTCCCCCTTGCGCTGGATGTAGGCGTCCTTGATCTTGGCCTTGGCGCTGCCGTCGAAGTTGATCTGGAGCTTACCCTTCCAGCGCTTGTCGAGCTGGCTGGTGACGGCGATGCGGGCCCGGCGGATCTCGGTCTGGCTGCCGCCGGCGCCCCCGTTTGACGCATTGTGCGCCTGGTCGAAGCGGTCCCAGTCGTACATGAGGCGGCCGTTGATCTTGAAGGCGCTCTCCCCGCTCCTGGCCTTGAGCGTGCCGTGCTTGACCACGGCACCCTCCGCGGCCAGCACGGAACCGGATGCCGCCAGCATGACGGAAATGGCAATCAGCGATTTGTGCATGTCGTCGTTCCCCGAACGTGAGTCGTTGTCGTTGCGGCCATGCCGTGATGGCCGAATGGCGAACGGGAGGATGCCCCGCGCGGATGACCCGCGCGTGACCGCACGGTGACAGTCGCATGACGGCTGCTCACGCCCCGTCCACCATGGGCTTCGGGGCATGGCACGGGCACCGGAGGCGGGGGGAGGCGGGGGGAGGCGGGAGGGGAAGGGCGGGAAGGATCCGGCCGGGCGTCGCCCGGGAGGACACCGGCCGGCCGCGGGCGGCGCCGGGATGCCTGCCCGCAATGTGACGCCGTTTTCACAAAGTGTTCATCACGGGATCACCTGCGGCGGCCATCATCCCCCGCGACTGGAGACGCAAACCAAGACCGTTGGAGGGGAACCATGAAACATTCCAGGACCATGATCCTTGCCCTGGCCGCGGTGGGCGGCGCGGGCCTGGGCGGCGCCGGCCACGCCGGGGAGGCCGAGACTCCCGGCTACTGGTACCACGCCGGCCAGGCCGCCGTGGCCCGGCTGGCCTCCCGGCGGCCCGGACAGGGGCGGGCGAAAAACGTCATCCTGTTCGTCGGTGACGGCATGGGAATCAGCACCGTGACCGCGGCCCGTATCCTCGAAGGCCAGCTGCGTGGTGAGTCCGGCGAGGAGAACGTGCTGAGCTTCGAGACGCTGCCTTACACCGCCCTGGCCAAGACCTACAATACCAACCAGCAGACTCCCGATTCGGCGGGTACCATGACGGCCATGATGACCGGGGTGAAGACCAAGGCCGGGGTGATCGGCGTGGATCAGACCGTCGCCCGCGGCGACTGTGCGTCCAGCCGCGGCAAGGAGCTGGTCACCTTCCTCGAGCAGGCCGAGATGGCCGGCAAGGCGACGGGGGTGGTCACCACCGCCCGGCTGACCCACGCCACGCCCGCGGCGACGTATGCGCACACGCCCGAGCGCAACTGGGAAGACGACCACGACCTCACGGCCGAGGCACGGGCCAACGGGTGCAAGGACATCGCCCGCCAGCTCATCGAGTTCCCCCATGGCGACGGCATCGAGGTGGCGTTGGGTGGGGGACGGCGCAGCTTCTGGCCCCGGGACCTGGCCGACCCGGAGGATCCCGGCAAGACCGGCGAGCGGGACGACGGGCGCAACCTGGCCGAAGAGTGGGTTCAGCGTTACGAGCAGGCCGCCTTCGTCTGGAACAAGGATCAATTCGATGCCGTTGACCCGCGCCGGGTGCGGCACCTGCTGGGCCTGTTCGACCGTTCGCACATGGAGTACGAGGCCGATCGGGAGTACGACACCGGCGGGGAGCCCTCGCTGGCGGAGATGACCGGCAAGGCCATCGACATCCTGGCACAGAACCGCGAGGGCTATTTCCTGATGGTGGAGGCCGGGCGCATCGATCACGGCCATCACGCCGGCAACGCCTACCGGGCGCTGACCGACACCATCGAGCTGGCCGAGGCGGTGAAGACCGCGCTGGCCAAGGTGGATCGCGAGGAGACGCTGATCATCGTCACCGCCGACCACAGCCACGTGTTCACCATCGCCGGATATCCCACCCGCGGCAACCCCATCCTGGGCCTGGTGGCGGGCAACGACAGCCGCGGCGAACCCACGGGCGAGCCGGCGCGCGCCGCCGACGGCCTGCCGTACACCACCCTCGGCTACGCCAACGGCCGCGGCTTCGCCATGCTGGAGCGCGGCGGAGACACCCGCTACGGCGAGCCCATCGCCACCGGCCGGCTGGTCGATCTCTCCGGCTTCGACACCGGGGACGAAGGCTTCCACCAGGAGGCCCTGGTCCCGCTGGGCGCGGAGACCCATGCCGCCGAGGACGTGGCCGTGTATGCCGGCGGTCCCGGCGCGTGGCTGATGCGTGGCGTACTGGAACAGAACGTGATTTACCACGTCATGGCCCGCGCCGCGGGCATTGCCGGCCGGTGGGATCGTGACGAGGGCCGATGGCGCGCGCGGGATTGAAGGAGAAAACGGCGGCAGGGATGCCGCACGCGCCCAGGGCCCTGCTCCGGCAGGGCCTTTTTTTGCGGCGGATCTTCGTATCCCGGGACAGGAGGGCGGGAGCGCGGGGAACAGGCATGGCGGCGAGGCCGCCCCGCCGCCCTGGATCCGGCATCTGGGATCTGAATTCTGAGGCCGGGCTCAGCCCGGCGCGGCGGCGGCGATGTCCTTGAGCCGCGAGCGCAGGCCGGCCCAGCCCATGCCCAGGTTCACCGCCCGGGTGGTGACCAGCACCACCAGCAGGTCGGGGCGGTCGGGCACCGCGCTGATGAAATGAAACACCCCGCCGGTGGCGAACTGCATCTCGTGCAGGCTGTGCCGGATCGCCTCGCCCTTGGCCTGTCCCAGCATCTTTTCCACCGTGGCCACCGCCTTGCCCCGGAACAGGTCCACGGTGGCCGCGGCCAGGGTGTCCAGCAGGGACTGGGTGAACCAGGACACGTGGTGGGCCACGCCCAGCAGCAGGCCCGATTCCTGGTCCACCACCGCCGCGGCCAGGGCGTGGTCCACGGTCTCCACCATCTCGCGGCAGATGTCGTTGAGGTTGGACATGGCGGGCCGGGCCGGCGCCGGAGCCTGATCCGGGTGCATGGTCAGCTTCCGGCCACTGCGGCGATGGTCTCGGCGGCCTGGCGCGCGTGGGCCAGGCACACCCCCAGGTTGGCGCCGGCCCGCGTGAACACGGTGAGCAGCAGCCGCGGTCCGGCATGGAGCAGGAAGATGCGCCCGCCCTCGCCCTCGATGAGCACGTTGCGCGGCTCGCCGCGCGCGCCTTCCCGGGCCAGGGTGTCGCACAGGGCCAGCAGGGCGCCGCTCATGGCGGCGAAGCGGTGGCGGTCGAGACCGGCGGGCAGGCGCTCGGCCCAGGCCACGCCGTCGGCACTGGAGACGATGGCGCCGTCGATGTCCTCGGCGAACTGGATCATCTGGTCGATGACCTGCCCGATGGCCTCGCGCACCGGGGCCGGGGCGGGGCCGTCGCCGGCCTCGCGGCTGAGGCGATCGATGACCTGGTCGATGATCTGCATGCGGTTCTCCTCGCGCCGGCGGCTCAATGGCCCAGCACGGCCAGCAGGGCGTGGATGAGCACCTTGACGTCCTCCGGGTTGCGGGCGTCGATCTCGAACACCGGCACCACCTGGTTGCGCTCCAGCAGCCGGGCCTGGAACGCCTCCAGCGGTACGGTGGCGGCGAGGTCGGACCGCGTGAGCCCGATGACCACGCCGGTCTCGCGGATGAAGTCGGCGAAGGCATCGAGGTAGAACTCCATCTGCGCCACCGGGTCGGGATGGTCGCAGTTGACCAGCAGGACCAGGCCGATGCCGCCCCGGGCGAGGATGGACCACATGAAGTCGAAGCGCTCCTGTCCCGGCGTGCCGTACAGGTGCACCCGCGTGCCGTCGTCCAGCAGCAGGTAGGCATAGTCCATGGCCACGGTGGTGGTGGACTTGAGGGCCCAGGCGCCGTCGGTGCAGGGCACGTCGGTGCCCACCGGCGGGGTGTCGGCGATGGCGCCGATGGCGGTGGTCTTGCCGGCCCCCACCGGGCCGGTGAAGATGATCTTCTCCGTCGCCGCGAGCACGGTGCCGTGTCCCCTCAGCGCCGCAGGCTCAGGCGCCGGGCGATGCGCGCCAGCAGGCCGCGCCGGGATGGCGGCGGGGCGGGCGGCGCCGCCGCCGGGGCGTCGTCGCCGGCGCGCTCCAGCAGGCCCACGGCGAAGGCCGCGTTGTGGAAGTCGATGGTGGTGGCCAGCGGCACCCCGGTGGCGGCGGCCAGCCCCGCCAGCGTGTGCGGGGCCCGGGCCAGGGCCGCGGCCAGCTTCAGGTGGTCGGGGTGAAAGGCGTGGCGGGTGAAGTTGGGCCAGGCCTTGAGCCGCACCGGGGTCTCGGTGTCGTGGCCGGGCAGCAGGCGGCCGCCCGAGCAGGCCAGGGCCGCGTCCCACAGCAGGGTGCTCAGCGACGTGACCTGGACCTCGCCTGCCGGGGCCCGCTCGCCGGGCGCCGGCTCGCGCACGGTGAAGGCCCCGGCGGGGCGGGTGAGCAGGCGGTGCAGGGCGGCGGTGTCCAGCGTGCTGGTGACGCTGCCGGCCTCGCCGTCGATCCAGGCCGATCCCGCGCCCGCCACCTCCAGCACCAGGCGCCGGCGCTGGTGGCGGGCGTCGAGCAGGGTACGGAACACGTCCACCGGCGTGGCCGCGGCCGGGCGGGCGGGCGCGTCCTGGCGCGACAACTGGGCCGCCATCTTTTCGTACAGCCGGCCCAGCAGGTCGCGGAAGCGGCCGATGTCCACCGGCTTGCGCACCGCGATGAGATTGCGCCCGATGCGGGCCTCCGCCGCCAGCAGCAGCTTGACCTGTCCCGGCCGCGCCGCCGCCAGCGCCTCGCGCCCTTCGCGGTGGTCGGCGTCCAGCACCAGCAGGTGCGCGCGCCGCGGCTGTGCCTCCAGCAGGGCGAAGGGCTTGCCGTCGTGGGCCAGCAGCTTGACGGCGGTGGTCAGGGCCAGCCGGTCCTGGTCGCCGAGGCCGGCCACGGCCAGGTACAGGGTGTGGCCGTGGGGCACGGAATGCTCGTTGTCGGGCGAAAGCGCCATGGCGGTTGCGCGGTCTCCTCGATCTCCTGCTCGCTGGGGTGCTGAAAGACTATCGGCCACGGGCATGCCGGCGCCGCGTGGAAGAGTGTGATCCCACTCACAGATACCTTTAGCACCCGCTGGCGCGGGCCGGCGATGGGGGCAGACTGTTTCTGTGAGCCCACTCACACATTCCCCGCCGCGGCATCCACCGCCCGCCGGCGGGGACGATATGGGCACACGGACGCCGGGGCGTGGCCACGACACGCCGCACGGTGAACCCGGGAACCAACGGAAAGCAGGCGGCCACCATGAACGACAAGCCCGTGTACGCGGTGCGGCTGGAAAATGTCGCCGACAGCGAGCGCATCATCTTCAAGCTGATCTTTTCCGTCTCCCGCAACAGCCCCAGCCGGCCCCACGGCTACGCGCTGGCGGAGGCGGGGACGGCGGACATCGTCATCGGCCCGGAGCCGGCCGCCGCCGGCGGCGCCCGGGTGCTGCCCCTGCGCGATGCCGGCGACGGCCGCGGGCCCGGCCTGGTGCGGCCCCTCATCGCCAGCCGGGTGCTGGCGGCGCTGGATGCGCTGGTCGCCGCGCCGGCGGCGGAGGATGCCGGGGCAGACGCGGGATCGGCCGCCCCGGACGCCGCCCCGGTGGTGGAGTTCAGCATCAGCGAGGAAGAGGCCTCGGAGCTGGCCATCGTCCACGACGAGAGCCTGTCCAACCCGGCCAACGAGGCCGCGGAGGCGCCCGCCGATGCCGCACCCGCGGCCACCGTGCATCCCCTGCCGGGTGCGAAGGAGGCGCCGCGGCCGCGGGCCCTGGTGGTGGACGACAGCGCCTCGGTGCGCAAGCAGCTCGAGCTGGAGCTGGACCTGTTCGAGGTGGAGGTGGACTACGCCGCCGGCGGCGAGGAGGCGCGCGGCCACCTCGCCGCCCGCCGCTACGACGTGGCCTTTCTCGACGTGGTGATGCCGGACGCCGACGGCTTCGACCTGTGCAAGGCCATCAAGGCCGCCTCGCCCGCCACCCGCGTCATCATGCTCACCGGCAAGGCGACCCAGGCGGACAAGATCAAGGGCACCCTGGCCGGTTGCGACGCCTACCTGGTGAAGCCGGTGGGGCGCGAGATGTTTCAGTCCACGGTGCGCAGGTTCCTGCAGTTGCGGCAGGCCCGCAGCGCCATGGGCGCGTGAACCGGAGCAACGACGAGGCACGAGGAGGAGAGACACATGGCCATCAACAAGGTGCTCGTGGTGGACGACTCGCCGGCGGAGCTGTCGGCCATCCGCAACATCGTGGCCGACACCGGCTGCATGGTCATCGCCGCCACCAACGGCCGCGAGGCGGTGGAGCTGGCGCGGCGCGAGTCGCCGGACATCATCTTCATGGACATCATCATGCCGGAGATGGACGGCTACGAGGCCACGCGCCGGCTGGCCAACGATCCCGCCACCCGCGACATCCCCATCATCTTCGTCAGCAGCAAGAACCAGAAGGCGGACAAGATCTGGGGCCAGATGCAGGGCGGCAAGGGCTACATCACCAAGCCCTTCGAGCCGGCCCAGATCGTCGAGCATCTCAAGGCCCTGGGCTGAGGCGGCGCCCATGACCGGTGACGTCACCGACGCCGAGGCCCTGCTGGCCCGGCCCGGGGACGCGGCCCCGGGCGCAGGCCTGCGCTACGGCTACCGGCTCGGCGGCCTGGCCCTGCTGGTGGAGGCCGGCCTCAAGAGCGAGGTGACGGCGGCCGCGCGCCTGTGCCCGGTCCCGCGCACCCCGCCGGCCCTGGCCGGGCTCATCAACGTGCGCGGCAACATCGTGCCGGTGTTCGACCTGGAGCAGGCCCTGGGCCTGCCGCCGCCGGAGCAGGCGCCGGAGCACGTGCTGGTGCTGGGCGAGGGCGAGGCCGCCGCGGGGGTGCGCATCGCCCGCCTGCCCGAGTCGGTGCGGCTGGCCGCACCGGCGCCGGCCCAGCCGCCGCCGGCGCTGGCCGGGTACGCCGGCGAGGCCTGGCACGATGCCGGCGGCACCCTGTGGTGGGCCCTGGACCACCGGGCCTGTTTCCGGCACCTGCAGCGCCAACTCAGCGGGCTGGCCCCCGGCGGGCCGCCCCCCCATCCGGCCGCGGCGACCGCGGCCTCCGCCTGATCCCGGGAGGACACCTCCATGCTCAACCGACTCAAGATCGCCACCCGGCTGGTGGTCCTCATCGCGGTCCAGATCACGGTGCTGGGCCTGGTGGGCGCCGTGGCCATCACCGCGCTCAACAACGCCTTCAACACCACCGCCCTGCTCAACACCAGTGTCATCGAGCAGGTGAAACTCAACCAGCTCAACGAGACCGTGCGCGGCGACCTGCTGGAGACGGTCAACCGCGCGGCCGCGGGCAAGCTGTCCTGGGAGGCGCTGGACGAGGCCCTGCTGGCGGCACGCAACCTGTTCGTCAACAACTGGGACGAGTACAGGGAGGAGAAGACCCCGGAGCAGGTGCGTGACATCGAGGCCTCGCTGGGGGCGGAGTACCAGGCGGTGCTCGCGGCCTTCGACCGCCTGCGCGGGTTCCAGGCCGCGCGGGACCGCGAGGGACTGGCCGCCTTCGCGGAGGGCGAGCTGCCGCGCATGGTCAACCCCTTCCTGCTGGAGCTCAACGAGCGGGTGGCCGAGCAGCAGCTCGCCTCCGAGGCGCTGTTCGAGAGCTCCCTGCGCGAGGGCCGGCTGGCCCTGTGGGGTGCCGCCGGCGTGGTGGTGGTGGGCCTGCTGGTGGCGGGCCTGCTGGGTTATCTCATCTACCTGGGCATCAACCGCTCCATCCGGCGCATCCAGGCCACGGTGGCGGAGGTGTCCGAGGGCAACTACTACGCCCGCACCGGCCTCACCGGCACCGACGAGCTGGCCGAGCTGGGCGGGGCCTTCGACGCCCTGCTCGAGGACAAGGTGGCCAGCCTGGTCCGGGCGGAACAGGAGAACGAGCGCCTCAACGAATCGGTCATCGCCCTGCTGGAGGCGGTGTCCCGGCTCAGCCAGCGCGACCTCACCGTCAAGGTGCCGGTGACCGAGGACGTGACCGGCCCGGTGGCCGACGCCCTGAACCAGCTCACCGGCGAGACCTCGCGCGTGCTCCAGGGCGTGCGCCGCATCTCGGAGGAGGTGGCCCGGGCCTCGGCCATGGTCAAGGCCCAGTCGGACAACGTCATCGCGGTGGCGGCCGAGGAACGGCGCGAAGTGGAGGAGACCGCCCGCGAGCTGGCCCACGCGGTGGAGACCATGGCCCACATCGCCGCCCTGGCGGAGGAGTGCGACCGGGCCGCGGAGCAGGCCATCCGCACCACCCACACCGCGCTGGAGACCGTGACCCGCACGGTGGAGGGCATCAACGGCATCCGCGAGACCATCCACGAGACGGAAAAGCGCATCAAGCGCCTGGGCGAGCGCTCGCAGGAGATCAGCCGCGCGGTGAACCTCATCAACAGCATCTCCGAGCGCACCCACATCCTCGCCCTCAACGCCTCCATGCACGCCGCCTCCGCCGGCGAGGCCGGCAAGAGCTTCGCCGTGGTGGCGGACGAGGTGCAGCGCCTGGCGGAGAGCGCGCGCGACGCCACCGCCCAGATCTCCACCCTGGTGTCCAACATCCAGGTGGAGACCGCCGACACCGTGGCCACCATGAACGAGGTGATCACCCAGGTGGTGGAAGGCACCCGCCTGGCGCAGGAGGCGGGCCAGCAGATGCAGCGCACCGAGGAGAGCACCGCCGGCCTGGTGGAGGCGGTGCGTCGCATCAACGAGCGCTCGCAGGACCAGGCTCGGCTGTCCAATGCCCTGCAGGGGCGCGCCGGCCAGATCCAGGAGAGCACGCGCAAGACCAGCCAGCAGCTCCAGGAGCAGACCCAGCAGACCACCCGCCTGGTGGAGTACGCCCGCGGCCTGCTCAACGCGGTCAACGTCTTTCGCCTGCCCGAGGGCGATGCGGCCCCGGGGCTGGCCCCGCTGGCCCCGGCCCCGGCGGGCGGCGAGCTGGAGAAAAAGGCCTCCTGATCCCCCATGGCGATCCCGGTGGAACAGCGCAGCTCCCTGGAGCTGGAGGTGAGCGGGGTGGTGGCCGAGATGCTGGAGGCCTTCGCCGCCACCGGTGACGGCGGGGCCGATGCCGCCGCCAGCGGCGATGCCCTGGCGCGCTACCAGCGGCGGGTGGCCCGCATCGGCATGGCCGCCGGCCGTTTCGGGCTCACCGGGCTGCAGGACACCTGCGTGGAGCTGCAGGACCGGCTGCGCGCGCTCAAGCGCCGCGGCACCGGCCTCAGCGCCGAAGAACGGGAGCTGCTGGAGGAATGGCCGCTGCTGGTGATGGGGTACATCAACGCCCCCCACGACCCGGCCGCGGCGCAGGCACTGGTGGACTTTCTCCAGCGGCCCGCCTGGGGCGAGCCGGTCTCGCCCGAGACCGGGGCCGAGATCCGCAGCGCGCTGGGCAGCGACCCGGCCCTGCCGGCACCGCCCGCGGCCGGCGACGACCCGCCCCGAGACGATGCCACCGGGCACGATGCCGGGCCCGCCGGCGACGGCACCGGCGGCCTGGCCGGCCTGGGCGGGCCCCTGCGGGAGGAAGTGGAGGAGGCCATGGGCGACTGCCTGCTCCGGCTGGCCGAACCCGGGGTGGCGCCGGAGGAGGCCCGGGCGGCGCTGACCCATTGCGCCGAGCGCCTGGAGCTCCTGGCCATGACGGCGGCCACCGCCGGCCTGGCCGGTTTCATGGACGCCTGCCAGATCTTCCAGGCCGGCCTGCGGCGCCTGGCCGCCGCCGGCCGCGTGCCGGCGACGGAGGAGCTGGACGCCCTCTACCGGTGGGCGGGCCTGGTGGGGGCCTGGCTGGAGGCGCCGCACGACGCCGGGCGGGCCGAGGCCCTGGTGGACTTTCTCCAGGCCCTGCCCTGGGGCGAGCCGGTGGACGCAGAGCAGGCCGCCATCCTGCGCGGGCTGCTGGCACCCGAGGAGATCCACATCGACGCCCCGGCCGGCGGGCCGGAGGCGGCGGGCGGGGCCGGCGAAGAACCGCCGGAGATCCCGCCGGCCTACCGCGAGCTGGTGGGGCTGCTGCGCATGGAGCTGGAGCAGTCGCAGCCGGAACTGGAGTCCGCCCTGGCCGCCGCCGCCGGCGACGACATCCCGGCCGGGGACCGTCATGCCGCCTGGCGCCAGGTCCTGGATCGGCTGGAGCGCTTCGCCGGCGCCGCCGCCACCCTGGGCCTGCACGGCCTGGCCGAGGCCTGCGGGCACGTCCATGCCTGTGCCGAGTTCATCGACGCCACCGGCGAGCCGCTGGCGCCGGCGCAGCACCGCTGGTTTGCGGACTGGCCCCGGCGGGCGCGCGCCTACCTGGAGACGCTGGTGGACCCGGCCGCCTGCACCGCCCTGGCGGACTACCTGGGCGAGGCGGACTGGGGCTGTGCACCCGATGCCGCCGCGCGCGAGCGGCTGGTGCAGTCCCTGGCCCGGCCCGAGGTGGCGCTGGAAGAAGAGGAACTGGCGCCGCGCCAGGCCGAGGCCCGCGCCGAGGACGTCTCCCTGGCCCTGCCCGACGACGTCAACCCGCAGCTGCTGGACAGCCTGCTCCAGGAGCTGCCCCACTACACCGCCGATTTCTCCGCCAGCATCACGCGCCTGGCGGAGGGCGCCGGCACCCGGGCGGACGTGGAGACCGCCCAGCGCATCGCCCACACCCTCAAGGGCTCGGCCAACACCGTGGGCGTGGCGGGACTGGCCAACCTCACCCACCACATGGAGGACATCCTCGAGGCCCATGCCCGCGCCGGGCGCCTGCCCCCGGCGCCCCTGGTGCGGGTGCTGCAGAGCGCCGCCGACGTGCTGGAGATGATGAGCGAGGCCCTGCTGGGGCAGGGCGAGGCCCCGGCCCATGCCCGCGAGGTGCTGCAGGAGGTGCTGGACTGGGCCAACCGCATGGACCTGGAAGGGGTGCCGGAGGATGCGCCCGCCGCCCCGGAGCCGGAGCCCGCCCCGGCGGCGGAGTCCCCGGCGGCGGAGGCCGGCCCGGTGCTGCGCATTCCCGCCCGCCTGGTGGACGAGCTGCTGCGGCGGGTGGGCGAGTCCCTCATCGTCACCGCCCAGCTCCGCGAGCGCCTGGGCCGGGCGGCGGCGGAGCTGGCGGGCCTGCGCGAGCGCAACGAGCTGCTGGGACGCCTGACCCAGGAGCTGGAGCAACTGGTGGACGTGCAGGGGATCCACGCCGGACGCGGCCGCGAGGCCGGCGGCGAGTTCGATGCCCTGGAGCTGGAGCAGTACAACGCCCTGCACACCGTCACCCACCGCCTGGTGGAGGCGGTGGCCGACAGTCGCGAGATGGGCCAGGGCATGGAGGAGCAGCTCGGGGCCTTCGACGGCCTGCTGGCGGACCAGTCGCGGCTGCAGAAGGAGACCGAGGAGCTGGTCATGGAGACCCGCATGGTGCCGGTGCAGAACCTGGTCCCGCGGCTGCAGCGGGCGGTGCGCCAGGCCTGCCGCCTCACCGGGCGCGACGCGGTGCTGGAGGTGTCGGGCGCCGACACCCTCATCGACGCCCAGGTCCTGGACCAGCTCGCCGATCCCCTCCTGCACGTGCTGCGCAACGCGGTGGACCACGGCATCGAGCCGCCGGACCGGCGGGCCGCCGCCGGCAAGCCGGAGCGGGGCCGCATCCGCCTGGCGTTCCGGCGCGAGGGCGACCACATGGTGGTGTGCTGCGAGGACGACGGCGCCGGCCTCGACCGCGAGGCCATCCTGCGCCGGGCCCGCGCCCGCGGCCTGGTGGGCGCGGACGAGACGCCGGCCGACGAGGTGCTCGACGCCCTGGTGCTGGTGCCCGGCTTCTCCACCCGCGAGGAGGTCTCCCAGGTGTCCGGCCGCGGCGTGGGCATGGACGTGGTCAACACCCGCGTGCGGGAGATGAAGGGCACCCTGCGCCTGCACTCGGAGCCGGGCCGCGGCTGCCGGGTGGAGATGCGCCTGCCGCTCACCCTCATCTCGGTCCATGCCCTGCTGGTGGGGGCGGGGGCCGGCCGCGTGGCCCTGTCCAGCCGCGGGGTGGAGCGCATCGTCTATGGCGGCGACGGCCGCTGGGAGGCCGGCGCGGACGGCGCGCAGTACTGCCTGGGTGACGAGTGCCACGCCGCCTTCGAGCTGGAGGCCCTGCTGGGCCTGCCCGCGCCGGCGGCGGACGGCGAACCGCGGCCGGTGCTGCTGGTGCGCGATCACGGCGGCCTGCTGCGGGCGGTGCGGGTGGCCCGGGTGCTGGCCAGCCAGGACCTGGTGGTGAAGCAGATGGGCCCGTACATGCCACGGGTGCCCGGCCTCGACGGCGCCACCATCCTCGGCGACGGCACCGTGGCCCCGGTGCTGGACCTGCCGGCGGTGCTGGCCGCGGCGCGCAGCGACGGCCTGCCCGCGGCGGCGCCGGCGGCGGCGGAGGCCGCCGCCCCGCCGCGGGCCCTGGTGGTGGACGACTCCCTGTCCGCCCGCCGCAGCCTGGCCCAGTTCGTGGCCGACCTGGGTTACGAGGTGCATACCGCCCGCGACGGGCTGGAGGCCATCGAGCTGCTGGGCCGGGTGCAGCCGGAGCTGCTGCTGGTGGACCTGGAGATGCCGCGCATGAACGGCCTCGAGCTCACCGCCCACGTGCGCGCCGACGACGCCCACCGCCACCTGCCGGTGATCATGATCACCTCGCGTTCCACCGACAAGCACCGGCGCCAGGCCGAGCGCGCGGGGGTGGACCGCTATCTCACCAAGCCCTTTTCCGAAGACGAACTGCTGGGCCACATCGCCACGCTGGCCGCGCGGCCGCCGGCCCGGCTCCATGCAGGAGGACCGTGATGTTCCGAAGCCGCCTCGTGTTGATCCTGGCCCTGCTGGCCGCCGTGCCCGCGGCGGCGGAGGAGGCCGCCGAGACCTATACCTTCGGCATCGTGCCGCAGCAGTCGGGCAGCCGCCTGTCGCGGCTGTGGTCGCCCATCCTCGCCTGGCTCGAGGAGCGCAGCGGGCTGCGGCTGCGCTTTGCCACCACCCGCAACATTCCCACCTTCGAAAAGCGCCTGGCCCAGGGCAAGTACGATTTCGCCTACATGAATCCCTATCACTACATCCAGTTCCACGACGCCAGCGGCTACACCGCCTTCGCCCGGGCCCGCGACAAGCGGCTCAAGGGGATCCTGGTGGTGCGGCGCGACAGCCCGTTCCGGCGCCTGGCGGACCTGGACGAGCGGGACCTGGCGTTTCCGTCCAACGCCTTTGCCGCCAACCTGGTGCCGCGGGCGGTGTTCCGCCAGGAGGGCATCGACGTGGAGGCCCACTTCGTCTCGTCCCACGACTCGGTCTACCGCAACGTGGCCAAGGGCCGCTATCCCGCCGGGGGCGGGGTGATGCGCACCTTCCGCAACACGCCGGCGGCCTACCGCAGGCAGTTGCGGGTGCTGTGGACCTCGGAGGGCTACACGCCCCATGCCTTCGCCGCCCACCCGCGGGTGCCGCCGGAGGCGGTGGAGCGGCTGCGCGCGGCCATGCTGGCCATGGACCGCGATCCCCGCGGCCGCGCCCTGCTCAAGCGCATCCGCCTCAAGGGCATCGAGGCCGGCCGTGACGCCGACTGGAACGACGTGCGCGAGCTGGCGATCAACGACTGAGGAACTGGATGCTGGGGGCTGGGAAAAAGGCCAGGGGACCGGCCGCCGGGTGCAGGGACATTCGCGTTCCGTCCCCGGATTGCGCTTCGCTTCACCCGGGCGGCGTTTTTCCCAGTCCCCAGCACGTAGGTCGGCTTGAGCGCAGCGAAAGCCGACGCCATGGTTTTTTGGCGGCACCGCTTCGCGGTGCCGCCCTACGAGCCGCTGGAGGTGCGGGGGCATTCGCGTTCCGTCCCCGGATTGCGCTTCGCTTCATCCGGGCGGCGTTTTTCCCAGTCCCCGGCGGTCACCGGCTGTGATACACGACGATGTCCATGCCGTGGGCCTCGATCATGCCGTCCTCGGCCATCTGGCGCAGGACGCGGCCCACGGTCTCGCGCGAGCAGCCCACGATGCGGGCGATCTCCTGGCGCGAGATGTGGATCTGGGTGCCCTCGGGGTGGGACATGGCATCGGGCTCGTGGCACATGTCCAGCAGGGTGCGGGCGATGCGCCCGGCCACGTCCATGGTGGTGAGCTGGCTCACGCGGCGGCTGGTCTTGAGCAGGCGCTCGCACAACTGCAGGCCCACCGCGTACATGATGGCGGCCTCGTACTCCTTCAGCGCGCCCTTGAACAGGGCCCGCAGGCGGTTGTAGCTGATGATGGCCAGCTCGCACTGGGTGCGGGCCCGCACCTGCGCCGTGCGCCGCGGCAGCTTGTAGAACAGGCCCACCTCGCCGATGAAGTCGCCGGACTTGAGATAGGACAGCACCACCTCGTTGCCTTCCTCGTCCAGGGCGGTGACCGAGACCGAGCCGCTGACCAGGTAGTAGAGGGTGTCGGCGGGATCGCCGGCCCGGAACACCACGCCCTTCTTGCGCACCGTGCGCCGGGCGCAGAAGGACAGCAGGCGCTCGATGGCCTCGGTGTCCACCGGGCGGACTTCCGAAGACAGCAGGTCGTCGGCGATGAGCGGCATGACAGCTCCCCACGTCTGGCAGGCTGCGAAAGGGCGGTTCCGGCTTGTGCCCCACCGTGGCGCCCGGTGCCGGCAGGACACCTGCCTCAGCGCTGTATAGCGTTCGATACTACCAAAGTATTAGCGGAATGGCCCCACGATCCGGTCCGCCGCTTTCGATCACAAATTGGCAACTGATTGTTTTTGCCGCCCTTTGTTTTCGAGTCCCGCAAAGGGGCCGCCATTCGTCGCGGGGGCGGGGCGATGCAAAGGTTTTGTCTCCGCCGGTGCCGCCCGGGCAAAAAAGTGTCGCGGCGATCACAAAAACCGGCCGCCGCGCGCGCGGGGTGCCCGCTATATTTCCCGTCACCATGCCGCAGGGACGCCGCGTTCGTTCATGCGTGATGACACTGCGGAGGTGGCAGCGACAATGAGTACTGTAATGCAGACCAAAGTGGCCGTGCCCGGCGCCACGGAGGTGTATCCGCACCGCGGCTGCATCACCCGCCGGCGCCGCAACCGCCGCCACGGCCACCGCAGCGGGGTGGTGTGGCTCACCGGCCTGTCCGGGGCGGGCAAGTCCACCATCGCCGCGGCGGTGGAGGCGGAGCTGTTCGAAGCGGGCTGGCTGGTCACGGTGCTCGACGGCGACACCCTGCGCGCCGGGCTCAACAGTGATCTCGATTTTTCCGCCGCCGCGCGCGAGGAGAACCTGCGCCGGGCCGGCGAGGTGGCGCTGCTGCTGGCCGAGGCGGGCTACGTCGTGCTGGCCACGTTCATCTCTCCGCACCAGGCCGGGCGCGAGGCGGTGCGCCGCGTCGTCGGCGACGACTTCCACCTGGTGCACGTGCGCGCGCGGCTGGAGGACTGCATCGCCCGCGATCCCAAGGGGCTGTACCGCCGCGCGCTGGCCGGTGCCATCCCCGACTTCACCGGCATCGGCCAGGCCTACGAGGAGCCGCCGGACGCGGACCTGATCCTGGACACCTCCGGCGCCGACGTGGAGGCCTGCCGCCGCACCCTGGCCGGGTTCATCCGCGGGCGGTTCGCGCTGTGAACGTGCGGCCGGCGTCCGGGGCCGCGGGCGTGCCGGAGACCGCCGCCCGCGTGGGCCTGCTGGACCTGTTTCTCACCTTCCTGCGCCTGGGCAGCGTGGCCTTCGGCGGCTACATGAGCCTCATCTCGGTGGTGGAGAACACCGTGGTGCGCAAGCGCCGCCTGCTGGATGCCGGGACCATGCTCGACGGCATCGCCCTGGCCAACCTGCTGCCCGGTCCCATCGCCGTCAACGTGGTGGCCTACGTGGGCCACCGCCTGCGCGGCGTGCCCGGCGCCATCGCCGCCGCCGGCGGCGTGACCCTGCCCGCCTTCGTCCTGCTGGTGGTGCTGAGCGAGCTCTATTTCCGCTACGGCGGCCTGCCTGCCTTCCAGAAGGTCTTCGCCGGCATCATCCCGGCGGTGGCCGCCGTCGTCCTGGTCACGGTCTGGCGCCTGGGACGCAAGACCCTCACCGGCGGCCGCGAGGTGCTGCTGGCGGTGGTCGCGGCGGCGGTCATGCTGGGCCTGCCCCGCAGCCACGCGGTGTACGCCCCGCTGCTGGCGCTGGCCGCCGGCGGCCTGGCCGGGGCCTGGTGGTTCCGGCCCGCCGCCGCCACCGGCGCGGCGGACACCCGCGCCGCCCTGCGCCGCCTGGCCCCGGCGCTGGGGCTGGCCGCGCTCCTCGTCGGGGCCTTCCTGTTTCCGCCGCCCCTGGCCCGCGACGGGGTGGCCTTCATCGCGCTGACCTTCGCCGGCATGAGCCTGCTGCTGTTCGGCGGCGGTTACGTGTTCATCCCGGTGATGGGCTCGCTGGTGGTGCTGCAGCTGGGCTGGCTGAGCCAGCAGGAGTTCGTGGACGGCATCGCCCTGGGCCAGCTCACGCCGGGACCCATCGTCATCACCGCCACCTTCATCGGCTACAAGGTGGCGGGCCTGGCCGGGGCCGCGGCGGCCACCGTGGCCATCTTCGGCGTGCCGGCGGCCATGATGCTGCTCGCCGCCCACGCCCTGGACGCGGTGCGCGGCGCCCCCCGCGTGCAGGCGGTGACCCGCGGCCTGCACTGTGCGGTGGTGGGCCTCATCTTCGTCGCCGGCGTGGTGATCCTGCGCTCGGCGCTGCCGGCCGGACCCGCCGCACCGGCGGACTGGCTGCTCCCGCTGGGGATCTTCGCCGCCGCCCTGGCGGCGCTGGGGCGCTTCCGCCTCGACGTGGTGTGGGTCATCCCGGCGGCGGGCGCGCTCGGCTACCTGCTGCTCTGACATTCCCGTTTTCATCCACGACCAAGGGAGGACTGGCGATGCAAGCCGTGTTCATGGTGGGCGAACAGCGCTCCGGTTCCAACCTGCTGCGCCTGATGCTGGATGCCTCGGGCGAGGTGGCCGCGCCCCATCCGCCGCACATCCTGCAGCGCATGATGCCGCTGCTCCCGCACTACGGTGACCTCGCCGACGAGGCCCGCTTCGCCCGCCTCGTCCACGACGTGTGCCGGCTGGTGGAACTCAACCCGGTGCCGTGGGAAGGGGTGGTGCCCCTGGACCGCTCCGCGGTGCGCGCGCGCTGCCGCGAGCGCAGCCTGGTGGCGGTGTTCGGGGCGGTGATGGACCTCTACGCCGAGGCGCGCGGGGCCCGGGCCTGGCTGTGCAAGAGCATGCAGAACGTGCGCTGGGCCGACGCGCTGGACGCCTACTTCGACGATGCCCGGTTCATCTACCTGCACCGCGACCCGCGCGACGTGGTGCTGTCCTTCATGCGCGCGGTCATCGGCGACAAGCATCCCTACTTCATCGCGCGCCAGTGGGTGGAGCTGCAGCGGCTGTGCCTCGATGCCCGCGAGCGGCTGGGGCCGGACAAGGTCTTCACCGTGAGCTACGAGGCCCTGACCCGCGAGCCGGAACCCGTGCTGCGGCGCCTGTGCGGCTTCCTCGGCATCCGGTTCACGCCGGCCATGCTGGAGCCCCACCGCACGCCGGAGGCCGCGCGCAGCGCCGCCGCCAGCCAGCTCTGGGCCAACCTCGACCGGCCCATCATGGCCGGCAACTCGCAGAAGTTCCGCGGCCGCATGAGCGACGAAGACCTGGAGATGGTGGAGTCCCTGGCCGGGCCGGTGATGGACGCGCTGGGCTACGAGCGGGTGCGGGTGAGGCCGGGCGCGGAGCGCACCTGGAGCGAGGCCGAGATCGCCGCGTTCGCCGAGGACAACGCCCGGCGCAAGGCCGAGCGCCGGGCCGCCACCGATCCCGAGGACCTGAGGCGGCGCCGCAACCAGGAACGGCTGCTGGAGGAGATCCGCGCCCGCACCGCGGCGTGACCGGCACCGTGGCCGGGCCGGCCCGCGCGGCGCCCGGTCAAGGCGGGGGCGAGAACGCCATGTGAGCGAGCAGGCTTTGCCAGGTCGCGTCCGTGAGGCGGCCCGCGATCTTGTACAGCCTGGCGTGTCCGTCGGCGGCGATGTACAGGACGTTGTTCAGGGGATCGGGATGGACGATGCGCCAGGCGGTGAGCTTGCCACGCCGGGCGACCGTGACGGTCGCGGCGTCGTCGAAACCGAGCAGGGCGAAGGCCCGGGCCAGGCGGTCATCGGGTGGCGGATGGGCCAGCAGGCGCAGGAGGTCGGGCAGGTTGCCAATGCCGTGACGGCGGTGGAGCCCGTCTCGTTCCAGCACGGCCAGAACCGGGGCGGGATCCTCGTGGAGCAGATGGATGCCGCCAGCGGCCGAATCGGGGGCGGGCAACAAGGTCAGCGCCGGCGTGCCGATGTCGGGGACCAGGATCCGTCGCGCCAGCCCGGCCGGTATCTGCATTTCGATGTGGTCATACTGGATCAGGACACAGCCCGTGCAGGGCGCCCGTGGCGGCCAGGAGACGTGTTTCGGCGCCGGCACGGCCATGGCCGCACCGGCCATGAGGAACAGGACGAGACCGAACAGCGAACGCATGGCGCCAGGGCTCCGGTGACGGCGATCCCTCGTTGGCGGCCCGGGGCCGCTCCCACAGGTGGCGGGTGCCTCCGTACACACCTTGCATGAACGGCCGGGCGCCGCGGCGGATTCGGGGGCAACCAGCCGCCAGCCCCCGGCCGCCAGCCCCCGGAACCCCTTTATTTCTTCTTCGCCTTGCGGCTCTTGCTGATGAGCTCCTCGATGATGGGGGTGAGGATCAGCTCCATGGCGAAGCCCATCTTGCCGCCGGGCACGACGATGGTGTTGGGCCGCGACATGAAGGAGTTGTGGATCATGTTGAGCAGGTAGGGGAAGTCCACCCCCTTGGGCTTGCGGAAGCGGATCACCACGAAGCTCTCGTCCGGCGTCGGGATGTCGCGGGCGATGAAGGGGTTGGAGGTGTCCACCGTGGGCACGCGCTGGAAGTTGATGTCGGTGCGCGAGAACTGCGGCGTGATGTAATTGACGTAGTCCGGCATGCGCCGCAGGATGGTGTCCACGATGGCCTCGGCCGAGTAACCGCGCTGGGCGTTGTCGCGGAAGATCTTCTGGATCCACTCCAGGTTGACGATGGGGACCACGCCCACCAGCAGGTCCACGTGCCTGGCCACGTTGGCGGTGTCGGTGACCACGCCCCCGTGCAGGCCCTCGTAGAACAGGAGGTCGGTCCCGGGCGGGATGTCCTCCCACGGGGTGAACTGTCCCGGCTTGAGGTCGGTGCCCAGGCGGGCGTTGTGCTCGGCGGCCTCCTCGTCGCTGTGGAGGTAGTAACGCCGCTGGCAGGCCCCGGTCTCGCCGTAGACGCGGAAGGTCTCCTCCAGCTTCTCGAACAGGTTGGCCTCGGGGCCGAAGTGCGAGAGCTGCTTGCCCTGCTGGGCGAACTCCTCGATGGCCTTCTTCATGGCCTGGCGGTCGTACTTGTGGAAGCTGTCGCCCTCGATCACCAGCGGGTTGATCTTCTCGCGGTAGAAGATGTGTTCGAAGGCGTTCTTGACCGTGGTGGTGCCCGCGCCCGACGAGCCCGTCACCGCGATGATGGGATGTTTCTGCGACATAGCGATTCCTCGACCGATATCCAAGCCACGGGCCCCGGCGGCGGTCCCCCGCCCCGGCGCGAAGGCGCGTATTCTAATTCAGTATGCGGGCACAGGTCATCCCGCCCGCATCCCGGATTCGGCGCCGGGTCGGGGCCGGCTGACGGGAAATCAATGGGTTGCGGTGTCCGCCCGGGATCACGCGGACGGCGCAGCCTCGCGGGCGATGGCCCGGTGACCGATGTCGCGCCGGTAATGGGCCCCGGGCCAGTGTATGCCTTCCACCACCGCGTAGGCGCGCCGGGCCGCCGCGGCCACCGTCTCGCCCAGGGCGGTGACGCACAGGACCCGGCCGCCGGCGGTGACCACCCGGCCGTCACGCAGGGCGGTGCCGGCGTGGAAGACCTTGGTCTCCGGGGTGTCCGCCGGCAGCCCCTCGATGACGTCGCCCTTGCGGCAGGGGCCGGGATAGCCCTCCGCCGCCATCACCACGCCCAGGGCCGCGCGCGGGTCCCACTGCGCCGCCACCGCGTCCAGGCGCCCGTCCAGGGCGGCCTGGCACAGGGCCACCAGGTCCGAGCGCAGGCGCATGAGAATGGGCTGGGTCTCGGGGTCGCCGAAGCGCACGTTGAACTCCAGGACCCGGGGGGTGCCGGCGGCGTCGATCATGAGGCCGGCATAGAGGAAACCGGTGAAGGGACAGCCCTCGGCCGCCAGGCCCGCCACCGTGGGCCGGATGACCTCCTCCAGGATGCGGCGGTGGACCTCCGGGGTCACCACCGGCGCCGGCGAGTAGGCCCCCATGCCGCCGGTGTTGGGACCCGTGTCCCCCTCGCCCACCGGCTTGTGGTCCTGGGAGCTGGCCAGGGGCAGCACGTGCTCCCCGTCCACCAGGCAGATGAAGCTGGCCTCCTCGCCGGTGAGGCATTCCTCGATGACCACCCGGTGGCCGGCCTCGCCGAAGGCGTTGCCCGCCAGCATGTCGCGCACCGCGGCCTCGGCCTCGTCCAGCTCCCGGGCCACCACCACGCCCTTGCCCGCGGCCAGGCCGTCGGCCTTGACCACGATGGGTGCCCCCCGGGCGCGCAGGTACTCCAGGGCCGGTGCCACCTCGGTGAAGGTGGCGTAGGCGGCGGTGGGGATGCGGTGGCGGGCCAGGAAATCCTTGGTGAAGGCCTTGGAGCCCTCCAGCCGCGCGGCCGCCGCGGTGGGGCCGAAGCAGCGCAGGCCGGCCGCGGCGAAGCGGTCCACGATGCCGGCCACCAGCGGCGCCTCCGGTCCCACGATGGTGAGGTCCACGCCCTCGTCGCGGGCCAGGGCCAGCAGGCCGTCCAGGTCTTCCGCGGCCACCGCCACGTTGCGCACCCCCGGCTCGCGCGCGGTGCCGGCATTGCCCGGCGCCACCAGCACCTCGCGGACCTCCGGCGACTGCGCCGCCTTCCACGCCAGCGCATGCTCGCGCCCGCCGCCGCCCACGATCAGGATCTTCATGTCATGCTCTCCTCGGTCTCCGGCCACGTCGTCCCCGGCAGCCGGCCGCTGGCCGCCCGCCCCATTGATCCCGGCAGCCGGCCGCTAGCCGCCAGCCCCCTTATTGTTATAAAGCATGTACCGCGCGGTCTCGTAGATGGCCCGGGTCAGCTCCTCCATGCGCGCCGCGCGCACCGCCTGCCGCGGGTCGGCGACGAGGTCGCGGCGCGGGGTGTCGCTGTCCAGCCGGTGCAGGTGGCGGTCGCTGCCGTCGGCCCGCATGAGGAAATAGTGGCCCTCGCCGATGAGTCCCAGCCGCGGGTTGGGACTGTTGAGGATGGTGAAGGCATAGCGCGAGGCGTCGAAGCGCGGATCGAACAGGTCGCGGCCCAGGGTGGTGTTGCGGTAGCGGCCCAGGATCAGCCCGGCCAGGGTGGGCAGCACGTCCAGCTCCGAGGCCACCTTGTGCTCCACCCGCCCCGGGCCCAGCAGGCGCGGGGCGTGGATGACGAAGGGCACGCGCAGGGCGTCGAGGCCCAGCTGGGCGTCGGCGGGGCGGCGGTGCTCGCCGGGCCCCGGCAGGCCGTGGTCGCCGAAGAACACGAACACGGTGTCGTCGTACCAGCCGGAGCGGCGCGCGGCCTCCATGAGCACGCCGATGCTGTAGTCCATGTAACGGAAGGCGTTGTACTCGGCCAGCGACTGGAAGCCGTAGCGCCGGAGCTCGGCCTCGTCCCGCCGGGCCGGCTCGAAGCCGGGCCGGTCCTCGGGAATGGTGTAGGGACGGTGGTTGCCCGAGGTCTGGATGATGGCGAAGAACGGCCGCCGGCTGCGGGCCAGCACGGCGTCGGCGGCCAGGAACAGGTGATGGTCGGCGATGCCCCACACGTCCTGGCGCGGGTAGTCATAGCTGCCTTCCTCGAAGATCCGCAGGCCGGGGATGTTGGCTGCCAGCACGCCGCGGATGTTGCCCCAGTTGGCCGAGCCGCCGAGGAAGTAGAACTTCTCGTAGCCCTCGAAGTCGGCGATGAGGGTGTGCTGCTCCACCACCAGCGGGTTGCGGCTGGCGGTCTTGATGCGCTCGGGATCGGGGATGCCGGTGACGAAGGTGAACACCGAGCGCGCGGTGCCCGGCTGGGGGACGAAGAAGTTGTCGAAGTAGATGCCCTCGCGCGCCACCGCGTCGAAGCGGGGCGTGGGATCCAGCGGGTTGCCGTAGATCCCGGTCTTGTAGGCGGCGAAGGACTCGAGGATCACCACCACCACGTTGGGCCGGCCGGGCAGGCGCGGCGGGGCATCCACGCGGCGGGTGAAGTGGAGCCGCGCGCGGTCCGGTTGGTCGATGCCGAGGAATTCCACCATGGTGTCGTAGTGGCGGGCGGTGGCGGCGCGGTCGAAGGTGACCTGGCGGTTCTTGAGGGTGTCGAAGAAGTGCAGCACCGGGTTCACCGTCACCGCGGCGGCGAAGTAGTGGGTGCTGAAGTAGGCATTGCTCCAGCGCAGCGGGTACCAGGCGAGCTGGCCGTAGAGGCCCAGCAGGACCAGGACCGCGGTGCCGGCCGACCAGGCGGCCCGGGTCCGCCGCCGCAGCACCGGCACCGGCGCCGCCGCCAGCCGCTCCTGCAGCCGTCGCACCAGGGCCGCGTGCAGCCAGGCGAACAGGGCCAGGGCCAGGGCGCCCCACACCACCGGGTAGGTCTGCCACACCATGCCGGCGGAGATGAGCGGGTTGTCGAAGAAGCGCAGGATGGTGGCGTCCAGCGGCCGGTGCAGGTAGCCGTAGAAGCCGTAGTGCACGAACCAGGCGAACAGCACCCCGGTCATGGCGGCGGTGAGATAGCGCCGCCACCACGCCGCCGCGGTCCCGCGCAGGGGGTGCAGGCGCCGCCATGGCCCCAGCACCAGCACCGGCAGCAGGATGATGAGCACCAGGCGCAGGTCGAACTTGGCGCCCAGGTAGAAGGCCCGCAGCAGGTCGGCCCCCGGCAGGGGATCGGAGGGCTCGTCGAAGGCCAGCCACACGCCCGCCCGCAGGAGGGCCAGGCCGGCCAGCCAGGCCGCCGCCAGCGCGCCGGTGAACCGCAGCAGGGGAGGTATCTTCTTCATGGATGTGGAGCGCAATGGGGCGGCGCCGCGAGCCGGCGAGTATAGCACAGGGCTCCCGTCCCTCCTGGATGACGCCGGGCGGTGAAGGCGCTATGGTAGGCGGCCATGGGCCGCCGCCGTGCCATCGCCGTTCGTGCCAGCCGCCGCCTGCTGCTCCTGCTGCTGGCGCTGGTCGCCCTGTGGGGGGGCGGGCGCCTGGTGCAGGTGGCGTGGGAGAGCCACTATGCCGGCGCGCGCGGACCCTACCTCCAGCTGCTCACCAGTGACGGGGTGAGCATCCTGTGGCAGACGGTGCGCCCGTCGTCGGCGGTGGTGCGGTTCGGCCCGGCGGCGGAGGGCGCGCGGGAGGAGCTGGCGGTGCCGGAGGCGGCCACCCGCCACCGGGTGCGGCTGGAGGGCCTGGCCCCGGACACCGATTACGTCTACGAAGTGGCGGGCCTCGGCGGCGGCCGCTTTCACACCGCGCCCGCCGCCGGCGCCCGGGTGCCGGTGCGCCTGTGGGTGCAGGGCGACCCCGGCGAGCCGGGCCCGGCGGCGGAGGCGGTGGTGGCGGCGGCGTTTTCCTGGATGCGGGCCCACCCGCGGGCCGGGCGGCCGCTGCTGGACCTGTGGCTGACCACCGGCGACAACGCCTACCGCTCCGGCTCCAATCCCCAGTTCCAGCGGGCCCTGTTCGAGCCCCGCGCCGGGCTGCTGCGCAAGCTGCCGGTGTGGCCGGCCTACGGCAACCACGATGCCCGGCGCTGGGCCTTCTTCGACATCTTCGAGCTGCCGGCGGCGGGGGAGGCGGGGGGATTGCCGTCCGGCACCGAGCACTGGTTCGCCCTGGACTACGGGCCGCTGCACGTGGTGTTCCTGGACACCCAGTTGGCCGACCTGGACGCCGGCGGCGACATGGCGCGCTGGCTGGAGGCGGACCTGGCCGCCACCGACCAGCCCTGGCGCATCGCCGTGTTCCACCACCCGCCCTACACCAAGGGCAGCCACGACTCCGACCGCTGGCGCGATTCCCGCGGGCGCATGGTGCGCGTGCGCGAAAACCTGGTGCCGCTGCTGGAGGCCGGGGGCGTGGACCTGGTGCTGTCCGGCCACAGCCACATGTACGAGCGCAGCCACCTGCTGGCCTGCCACTACGGAGCCTCGGACACCCTGCGCCCGGAGATGATCGTGGATGACGGGGCCGACGGGGAATACAGGAAGGCGGCCCGGCCCGGGGCGCCGCGCGGCGGCACGGTGTACGTGGTCATCGGCTCCTCGTCCAAGGTGGACCAGGGGCCGTTGGATCACCCCGCCATGGCGGCGGCGCTGGCGCGCATGGGCTCGCTGGTCATCGACATCGACGGGCCGCGGCTGGTCCTGCGCTTCATCGACGGCGACGGTGCCGTGGCCGACGCCTTCACGCTGCGCAAAGAGGGCCCGCCCCGGCCGCGTACCTGTCGTCCCGCGGGCTGATTTTCCCCACCGCGCGCGGGGTCGGGCCGCGGCCGGATTCTGCTACAATCGCCTTCCCCCGGTGCGCGAGGTGTGGCGGCATGATCCTGCAGGTGTACGTGGACGAGCAGACCTTCCCCATCGAGGTGCCCGACTTCGTTCTGCGCGAGGCCACCGAGATGTTCGACCGCATGGACCGCGACATGGATCGCGGCTGGCAGATGAGCCGCACCTGGGTGGAGAAGCCCGACACCGTGCAGCGCTGCCAGATCGCCGCCGACCGCCTGCTCACCGCCCTGCACCAGGAGAACGAGGCGGTGACGGCCATGATGGCCGGCTACATCCTGTCCCGCCTGCCCGGCGTGGTGGGCGTGCGCGTGGACACCACCGGCGACATCACCCAGACCGAGTTCATGACCGGGCCGCAGAGTGTGTCGCCGTAAGCGCGGCCGGTCATTCGGGCACGCCCTGCCACAACATGCGGTAGCCGATCTCGTAGGTCTCCGAGCAGTATTCCGCCACCTTGTCGAACTTCTCCTTGAACACGTGGTCGGCGTGCGATTTCTCGTGGTGCTCGAATGACTTCCAGTAGGTCACGATGGCCAGGTGCGGCTCGGTCATCTTGGTGGCGTCGAACGAGCCCTGCTCCGAGATGAAGCCGGTGTACTCGAACACCTGGCCGCCGATGAAGCCGCCGGCCTCGTCGCCGTAGGTGTTCTTGACCACGTTGCACATCTCGCCCAGGGCGAGTTCCACGTCCTCCACCTTCACGCCCTCCTTGAGCTTGACCACGTTGAAGAGCATGACGGCGCCGTAGGGGATGGTGATGGGTGCGAACATGGACGACCTCCTGGATGCTGCTGAATGGAAACCTGACAGTTGCATAAATTGCGCGATGAATCGTGCCTTCGTGCCTCGATGGCGGGTGCCGGCCCCGTGCATGCCCCCTCACCCCGGCCCTCTCCCCCGCGATGCGGGGGAGAGGGGGAGGGAAGAACCGGTCGCGGCGCCGAACCCCCCGCGGCGGGCGAAAAGACGGTCCCCTCTCCCGCCGGGAGAGGGACAGGGTGAGGGAATCGGAACACGGCTTTATTCCTGCTCGCCCAACCCTCCTCGCCCTGAATCCCCCATTCCGCAGAGGAGGGGATTCATGCAACGTTGGGGCAAACAAGGCGCTACAGCGGAGCGTAGCGCCAACGCGGGTGCGGAACAACCATGCCCCCGTTGCGGGCAAGGGCCGCAAGAGGGATGCCGGGCCCGGCGGCGGCGCTTCCTCTCCAGTTCCCAGCCCCCAGCCCCTTTTTAGTGCCTGAAATGCCGCATGCCGGTGAAGACCATGGCCATGCCGTGCTCGTCGGCGGCGGCGATGACCTCGTCGTCGCGCACGGAGCCGCCGGGCTGGATCACGGCGGTGACGCCGGCCCCGGCGGCCTGGTCGAGGCCGTCGCGAAAGGGAAAGAAGGCATCGGAGGCCATGACCGAACCCTTCACCTCCAGGCCGGCGTGCTCGGCCTTGATGGCGGCGATGCGGGCCGAGTTGACCCGGCTCATCTGGCCGGCGCCGACCCCGATGGTCCGGGCGTCGCGGGCGTAGACGATGGCGTTGGACTTGACGAACTTGCACACCTTCCAGGCGAACAGCAGGTCGGCCATCTCGCGCTCGCCGGGAGCGCGGCGGGTGACCACCTTCAGGTCGTCGTAGAGTGCCAGGTCGGCATCCTGCAGCAGCAGGCCGCCGGTGATCCGTTTGAACTCCAGCCGCGGTGACGGCCGGGCCGGCCAGCGGCCGCAGGCCAGCAGGCGCACGTTCTTCTTCGCCGCCACCACGGCGGCGGCCTCGTCGCTCACCTCGGGGGCGATGATCACCTCCACGAACTGGCGCTCCACGATGGCGGCGGCGGTCTGGGCGTCGAGGGCGTCGTTGAAGGCGATGATGCCGCCGAAGGCGGACTCGGGATCGGTGGCGTGGGCGCGGTCGTAGGCCTCGAGCAGGCTGGCGCCGCGCGCCACGCCGCAGGGATTGGCGTGCTTGACGATGACGCAGGCCGGGCCGTCGTCGAACTGCTTGACGCATTCCAGCGCGGCATCGGTGTCGGCGATGTTGTTGTAGGACAGGGCCTTGCCCTGGAGCTGGACGGCGGTGGCCACCGAGGCCTCGGCCGGGGCGTGCTCCACGTAGAACGCCGCCTTCTGGTGCGGGTTCTCGCCGTAGCGCATGACCTGTTTCTGCACGAACTGGCTGTTGAAGGTGCGAGGGAAGTCCGCCAGGCTGCCGTCGGGCCGGACCCGTCCCAGGTGGTTGGCGATGGCGCCGTCGTAGCGCGCGGTGTGCTCGAAGGTCTTGACCGCGAGGCGGAAGCGGGTGGCGCCGGTGAGGGCGCCGCCGTGCTCGCGCAGCTCGGCCAGCAGCGGTTCGTAGTCGGCCGCGTCCACCACCACCGCCACCGCGGCGTGGTTCTTGGCCGCGGCCCGCAGCATGGCGGGGCCGCCGATGTCGATGTTCTCGATGGCCTCGGCCAGGGTGCAGCCTTCCCGGGCCACGGTCTGCTCGAAGGGATAGAGGTTGACCACCACCAGGTCGATGGGCGCGATGCCGTGCGCGGCCATGACCGCATCGTCGGTGCCGCGCCGGCCCAGCAGGCCGCCGTGGATCTTCGGGTGCAGGGTCTTGAGCCGGCCGTCCATCATCTCGGGAAAGCCGGTGTAGTCGGAGACCTCGGTGACCCGCACACCGGCCTCCGCCAGCAGGCGGGCGGTGCCGCCGGTGGACAGGATCTCCACCCCGAACTCCTGCTGCAGGGCGCGGGCGAGGTCGGCCACGCCGGTCTTGTCGGACACGCTGATGAGCGCGCGGCGAATCTTGCTCATGGCTGAGGTCGCTTCTCGTCTGGTACCGGGTCGATGAGGGCCGGGGCCGGGAGGCCTGCCCGGGCACGGGGCTCGATGGATTATTCGTTGAGGCCGTACTGCTTGAGTTTCTTGCGCAGGGTGCCGCGGTTCAGGCCCAGGATGGCGGCGGCGCGGGACTGGTTGCCGCCGGTGTGGCGCAGGACCGTGGCCAGCAACGGCGCCTCCACCTCGGCCAGCACCAGCCGGTAGAGGTCGGCCGGCGGGTGGCCCGAGAGCTGGTGGAAGTAGGCCTCCACCGCCGCCTGCACGCACTCGCGCAGGGGCCGGTTCTGCACCTCGGGGGTGACGTCCAGGGGGACGGCTGGTTCTTCGCTGGGGGCGGGGCGGGCGCTCATGCGGCCAGCTCCCGCTCCATGAGCCTGTCGAAAAATTCGTTGACCATGGCGAGTTGCTCCTCCGTCGTCTCGACCCGGTTCACCGCCTGGCGGAAGGCGGCGCCGTGGGGATGTCCCTTGCTGTACCAGCTGATGTGCTTGCGCGCGACGCGCACGCCCGTGTGCGCGCCGTAAAACTCGTACAGGTTGTGCAGGTGGCCCAGGAGGATGCGGCGCACCTCGTCGGGTCCGGGCGGCGGCAGGTGCTCGCCGGTGGCCAGGTAGTGGGCGATCTCGCGGAAGATCCAGGGCCGGCCCTGGGCCGCGCGGCCGATCATCACCGCGTCGGCGCCGGTGTAGTCCAGCACGAAGCGGGCCTTTTCCGGCGTGGTGATGTCGCCGTTGGCGATCACGGGAATGCCCACCGCCGCCTTGACCTCGGCGATGGTGTCGTACTCGGCCTCGCCGCGGTAGCCGTCGGCCCGGGTCCGGCCGTGGATGGCCAGGGCCTGGATGCCGCAGTCCTCGGCGATGCGGGCGATGGTCACCGCGTTGCGGTGGTCGCGGTCCCAGCCGGTGCGGATCTTGAGCGTCACCGGCACATCCACCGCCGCCACCACCGCCGCCAGGATCCGGCCCACCAGGGCCTCGTCGCGCAGCAGGGCCGAGCCGGCCATGACGTTGCACACCTTCTTCGCCGGGCAGCCCATGTTGATGTCGATGATCTGCGCCCCCTGGCCGGCGTTGTGGCGCGCGGCCTCGGCCATCATGCCGGGATCGGCGCCGGCTATCTGCACCGACTTGGGCGCGGGCTCGCCGCGGTGATCGGCCCGGCGCCGGGTCTTGGCGCTGCCCCACAACAGCGAGTTGGAGGAGACCATCTCGGACACCGCCATGCCCGCGCCCAGCGCACGGCAGAGCTGGCGGAAGGGGCGATCGGTCACACCCGCCATGGGAGCCAGGATCAGGTTGTTGGGCAGTTGGTAGGGGCCGATCTTCATGTTCAGTCGTTATTGGTTTTGGCTTTGTCCTGGCAACCGGCGGGCGAACAATCATACCCCCTCGGGCGGGCGCGTCAAACCACCTGCACCGGCTAGGGGGCGCCATTGCACGTAAGCTGCGGTGGGCGTGGCGAAAATTTTTTCGTGATCGGGATCGCGCCCGGCACGGCCGCTTGCAAGTGCCTGAATTGACGCGATCAGGAGAGATTGATCTCGAAGTTCACGGCGTCGCGGCCCGGGTCCAGGACCTCGAGCCGGACCTGCACCGGCTGGCCCGGTTCCATCAACAGTTGGCGCTCACTCAGTTCCCCCAGGTACTCTTCCGGGGCGAAGCGGCGCCGTGCCACCGGTGCCCCCGACAGGTCGAACAGCACCACCTCGAAGGCGGGCCAGGGCTGGGCGAAGGGCGCGGCGTTGACCAGGGTGGCGGTGATGCGCAGCACCCCGTCCCGCCCGGGCACGTTGCGGATGTCGCGGTTGAGCAGGCGGATCCGGGTCGTGTCGCGCCGGCCCGAGTAGTAGCAGGGCAGCCGCGCACACCAGGCCCGCACCAGCGGTGCCAGCGCCGGCCGGGCGTGGGCCAGCTGGTAGCCGCGGAAGCTCAGGACCTGGCCCGCCAGCAGCGCTGCCAGCGCCAGCGCGGCCAGTCCCAGGGCGGCGGTGGCCAGGGGGCCGCGGCGGGGACGGGCGGCCGCGGCCAGCGACTCGCGCAGGGCCAGGGGCACGTCCTCGTCGTCCACCACCGGCGGCTCGGCAGGCGTCTCCGGCTCCTTTGGGGTGGGGGTGTCTCCGGCACCGGCCGCCGTCTCCGGTGGCGCCGGCGGCGGGGGCTCCGTCTCCGCCTCCGGTTCCGGCTCCGGCGGGCGGGCTTCCGCGACTTCCGTGGCCGGGGGCGCGGCCGGCGCGTCCCCGGCGTCCGCCGCGGGCGCGGGCCCGGACAGCTCGATGTGCTCCACCTCCAGGCCCAGGTCGCCCTCGGCCAGGCGGTGGTCGGGAGGCGGTGGGGAGGCCTGGGCCGCCGGACCACCTCCGTC
>Ga0256839_1000377_pt1 | contig 57961 bp, 57 predicted proteins | sample 354166metaG_FD_185968 | JGI IMG/M metagenome (GOLD analysis project Ga0256839, IMG submission 185968) | Hydrothermal vent microbial communities from Mid Atlantic Ridge, Atlantic Ocean - 354-166 | ecosystem: Environmental > Aquatic > Marine > Hydrothermal vents | place: Atlantic Ocean: Mid...
CACCGAGGGGTGTGTAAATGGCGAGGTAAAATGCGGTCGGAAAACCGACAATCCAATAGCTGAACCCTGTTGCCACCATGGGCCATCTTACGTCCTTAAGACCGCGCAAAATCTGATTGGCCGCAACTTGCACCGCATCAAAAAACATAAACCCAGCGGCGATGGGCAGGAACGATGCGACCAAGGCGATGACCAATTGGTTATCCGGTTTGCCCGGCTCCATATATAGGCCCGCCACGCCCTGCGGCCAAAGGGCAACCGGAACGGCGAACAGCATAATGCTGAGCACACCCATAATCATGGTCAAAATCCCCGCCCGCTTGACGGCGGCAGGATTGTCTGCGCCTTTGGCGAGGCCAACCCGCACTGCACCCGCCATGGACAGTCCCCAAGGTAGCATAAATGCCAGAGCCGAAATATTCAGGGCGATTTGGTAGGCGGCGACTTCCAGCACGCCAATAAGCCCGACGATGAGCACACAAGCATTGAACAACATACCTTCGAATAATGTTGTCAAACTAATGGGCCAGCCCAGCTTGAACACTGCGCGCAGTCGGTTCCAATGGGGGCGCCAGAAATGGTGAAATATCCGAAATTCGGCGGATTTCTTGTCCATTTGGATATAGACCACAAACATGAAAAATCCGATGCAATAAGCTAGCGATGAGGCGATGCCCGCCCCGACAAGACCCAGCGCCGGTAAGCCGAACATACCAAAAATCAGAAGCGCATTTAGCCCTGCGTTCAATGCAACACTGGCCATGACCAATAAAAACGGCACCATAGTTTTGCCAATAGCCGCCAAATAATTACGCAATATCATCGTCCCCAGCGCAAATGGCCAACCCGCCGCCAGGGCGAGAATGTAACTGCCCGCCTTTGCTGATTGCTCCGGGTCTTGGCGCGCTAGCAAAGCCAGCGGCTCTGCCAAAAACGCAAATACCAACATGACGGGCGTCATGAAAGCCACGCACCACAGCGCCATGCGCACAGAAATCCGCGCATCATGGCGGTCGGCGACGTCTGCTCCCAGGGCTTGCGACACCAAAGGCGACACGGCCATAACAGGCCCCGCACCAAGCATCCACAGCATGAAATAAATCACCGAACCAAGAGAAGCCGCCGCTACTTCGGCTGCCCCGACCCGCCCGATCATGAGAATATCAATGGTGTAAATAGAAAATTGCGCCAATTGGGTAAGCGCCATAGGAATGCCGAGCAAGAGCAAAGCCTTCAATTCACCCGGCCAAGCGGTCGGGAGTTCAGCTTTGTGGTGCTCATTCAGTTCAAGTATATCCGTCATCATCAATCCGTAATTTTAATTAAGTATGGGGGAAACGGAGACAATAAAAAACCTCCGAAGCAAGGTGGCCTGAAGGTGCGGTCTCTCAGCGGTTAAGCTAGAACGTCACAATCGTGGGCAAGGCAGGCTAGGTCGCGAACAGGATTCGCCAACCAAATCATATATAAAAAACAAATTGTTCATCGTCCCGCTCGCTTGCCTTGGGATGTGGGTAGAGGGAGCGTGATGGATTGTCAATGAGAATAAATCCGTGCCCCCAGTGCCTCCGTTACGCTCCGGCACTTCCCCCGTAAACGGAGGGAGAAATGTTTTGTGACTATAGCCAAGCCAGTTTGACTGATTGATTGTTCCGTTTTTCTTATCGTTTATATTGAGGCTATTAAAAAGCGCACAATTGGCCTATTTTGCGCGGCTTATGTAATGCGTGTCTGAACCTTTCATCTTTCAGCGCAAATTATAGAGTGGTGGTGACAGTGGGGCAGTCAAGCCGAATTGGCTTAGCTTTAATTATTGTGCTGTCAAAAGACTGTGGTTGATGCTTGCCTTTAAACGGGGTAACAGGCGCACATGGGTCATAGTGGTAAACATTCTGGAGAGTATGCGCAGGGGGCGCGCCTGTATTGGTTTTTGGCTCTGTTGGTAGGGGCTGTGTTTTGGGTTTTGCCAGTAATAGTATTTCTCAATTTGGGGCGCGGTTTGGATATTGCCGATACTGGGCATTATTATAATACACTGTCGCGATTTTCGGAAATTCGCTCTATGTCGTCCCAGTATTTTGTGTTGTGGGATATGTTGCCTGTGGGCGAAGGCATCCTTGAAAACCGGCTTTGGGTGTTTGGACTGTTTTGGCTGGCGGGCGGGGTTTTTAGTTTCGGCATGATCCGGTTTTTCGAACTCGACTACCGCAAATCACCCGTAAACTTGGCCGCTTTCCTGGCCATATGGGCCAGTGTTTATCTGTATTATTTTTGGTGGCTGCCAGATCCATCCTATAATGCTGTGGCGGTGATATTGCTCTATGCTCTGACCGGGCTGGTTTTGTGGCTATGCGCCATCGGACGCAAGGGGGTTGCCAGCAAGTTTTTCTACGGGCTTGCCCTCCTCACCGGATTTTTAATGGCCGGGCTTGTGTTGAGCCGGGCGACAAGCACGGTTTTGTTTCTTGGTCTGGCGGCGGGGTTGTATCTGTCACAGGCCAAAACGGCATGGTCTGGCATGACGATGAAACTCGCGGGCTTTGGCGTGCTGGGAGGGGTGTTGTTTTTGCTACTGACCCATTTCGCTGTCGAGCCGCTTTCGGTCATATGGGACAGGCAAATCGCCGGGCTGGAAATGCGGCAAATACGCGGGCGGCACACAGATGTTTTTGGATCTATAAGCAGATTTTTGGGCGATATAGACGAGGAAAGCCGCACCTATTTACCGTGGGTTTTCGCCAGTATTACGGGTGCGGTTTTTGCAGATTTAAAATATGTGAAAAGCAAAATAATTAAGCAAGTTCTTTATACCATGTCGGCTTTTGGGTTTCTGGGCATGGTAGTTAAATTTGGCACGCATTTTACGGGGGGACAATTGCCCCGGGATGTAGAAGTCTCTGGTTATTTATTAGTGCTGACATTAGTCTTATTTGCCACACTATCCCTGCGCCGTTTATTTTGTGACGATAAATCAGTACGCGCAAATTGGATTGCCGCCTTTTTGCTTTTGCCGACTATGCCCTATGTCTTTGCCTTTGGCACGGGTAATTTGTGGTTAAAGCAAAGCCTGTTTGCAGGTGGATTTCTGGTTGCGGTTTGTGTGTTAGCGCTTGTTCTCATGGGGCGATCATTATCCGCATATTGGCGCATGAGCGTGCTGGCGGCACTGTTATTTGTGCCCTATAGCGTCTATCAATTGGCTCAAAAAAAACCCTATAGATTACCAGCGCCTTTGTCCGCGCAAACGACACAAATCAGTATACGCGGCGGCGCGGGCGGTACATTGAAAGTGGATGCCGTTACGGCGAAATACCTCAACCAAATGGGGCAGTTTTACGATCAGCTTGGCGCAGATGGCGAGCGTGCATATTTGATTGACCTCTCCGGCATGTCGCCATTCCTGAGCTATCATCTGAACGCAAAGCTGATGAGCGTGCCGTGGTTGATCGCCACCGAAAAAAACTCCCAATCTACATTTGAATTTATTTTGGCACGCATGGATGCACAGGCGCTCAAGTCCGCATGGATAATTGATGCGCCAGAGAACAAACGCCATTTGGACGGAGCAGCTCTGCGCGCCATTGGGGTTAATTTCCCGGACGGATATGAATTAGTGCTTAAGGCGCGACCACCGCGCTCTAACAAAGATGTACTTTTGTACCGACCAAAACGGGGCTATAGCAAAAGCGATGAGTAAGACCACTGACATACGCATACCGTTTTGCCGGCCTGATTATGGCACCGCAGAACGCGCTGCCATAGAAACCGCAATCCGTTCAGGCAAGCTTGAGGGCGGTGGCGCTATGGCGCAAAAATGCGAAAGATGGTTCGAAGATTGGGCTGGATGTGTGCGGGCTTTGATCACCCCGTCTTGTACAGCGTCCCTAGAGATGATGGCGCTGGCGCTCGACCTCGGTGCGGGCGATGAAATTATCATGCCGTCTTTCACCTTTGTCTCAACCGCAGGCGCCTTTGCCCTGCGCGGTGCGGTTCCGGTGTTTGTCGATATAGACCCCCATACATTTAATCTGGATTTGCAGTCGGCCAAAGCGGCCATAAGCCCCAAGACCAAGGCGATAATGCTGGTACATTACGGCGGGGTGGGGTGTGATATGGACGGATTTGTCGCCTTGTGCAAAGAACAGAATATCGTACTGCTCGAAGACGCCGCCCAGGCCATTGGTGCCACATGGGACGGTAAACCGCTTGGCACGTTTGGGGCCATGAGTGGTTTTAGTTTTCACCACACCAAAAACATAACCTGCGGGGAAGGTGGGGCTTTACTGGTCAATGACCCGGCACTTGTTGACGTGTCCGAAATTATACGCGATAAAGGCACGGACCGTTCAGATTTTCTCAAGCGACAAGTGACGAAATATCAATGGCAAAAATTAGGCTCCAGTTACCAACTTAGCGAACTGGCTTCCGCCGTCCTGTCTGAGCAGCTCTTGCGTACTGACGAGATCAATGCTGTGCGCATGAAAATTTGGCAGAGATATAACAAAGCTCTTGTCCCGCTAAATAATGTGCAAACCCCACACATCCCGGCCAAAGCCGGGCACAATGCCCATATATATTCTGTACTGTTTAAGACCAAAGACCAGCGCAATCGGTGCGCGGCATTCCTGCGCCGTGTCGGCATTGTTGCTGCCCCCCATTATGTGCCCTTGCATTCAACTCCGGGCGGGCAGAAATACGGGCGGTCGCACGGAGACATGTCAGTGACAAACCGCGTCTCTGAAACCCAATTGCGCTTGCCATTATATGCGACTATGAACGAGGCCGAACAAGACGAAATTATCGTGACCTTGCTCGGATTTATAGAGAATATAAATGGTTAAGTTCTATGCTAAATATTAACGGGACAAGCTATGAGCGCGCAGTTTATCCCAGGCTTTAAATTCGTAGGCTATGGACTGTTTTATCATTTCGCGCCAGACGGGTTCGGCTATGTCTACCGACAGCCCTTGCTTTAGCGCTTCGGCTTTGACCTTGGCAACGACATCTTCGATACGGACGCTATCGTAAACGGCGGCGCGGTCGGTTTTTATGCGGGCGGCGGCTTCCATATAGGCTTGGCGGTGGACGATGAGCGCTACCAATTCACGGTCGAGCGCATCGACGCCAGCGCGGACTTCGGCCATGGTATTGCAATCTTGTGCGGGTTTAATCATCAGTAGGCCATTTGGTCAAAAGTTCAGGATCGAGATTGCGGTTACGCCATTTTAAGCGCCAACACAAGTGCGGACCGGTGGAGCGACCTTTTGACCCAACTTCACCAATTTTCTCGCCGCGCTTGACCGCCTGCCCCGGCTTTACGTCTATGGCGTTCATGTGTAGATACATAGAAATAAGCCCCTGCCCGTGGTCAATTAAAACCATAGCCCCCTCAAAATACAGATCATCGTCCGCCAACGATATAACCCCGTCCGCAGGTGCGTAAATCGGCGTACCAACGGGGGCTGCAATATCGACCCCGTAATGAGGCTTTTTCTTGACGCCGTTCAAAATACGCTGTGCGCCAAAGGGTGAGGTCTTGATGAAGTTCTTAAGCGGATACTCAAACCCGTCTTTAAACCACAGTGTCTTCTGGCGCGAGGCAAAGCCCTTTTTCTTGCGAGCAGAAGACGCGCGGATGCGGACGAGTTGAGCCTCGGAAAATGTAGAAACTTGGCTCGGCGGCAGACCGTCTATGCGGGAGATTGTGTATTTTCGGGGGGTAATTGTAACAACCTTGCTCCCGAGTTTAACACCATCTTCTAAAATCACTGAAATAGTTGCGGTATTAGGCGCATCACGGTCAAACCCAATTAGGACTAGTCCATCTTTATCTGCTTTTGATTTGATACCATTTATTTCTATGGTAGCATTAGAAAGAGTTTTACATTTTACGGCCCCACCTTGTTCAAAGACGCCGGTACATGAAATTTTATCTTCATAAGCTTCAAATGAACCAACACTAGTCACTTTATAAGATTTTGGAACTTCTTGTTCTTGAGCGATACTCTTGCTTTGCCCGCAAGCGGTTAAAAAAATTAAAAGCAGAGCGCCAAAAAACCATCTTACCCCCTCACCTTGTTCCTCTCCCCATGGGAGAGGAGACGGTGTTGCGACTTTCTTCATATTGGCAAGAAAGTGCAGGAAGTTTGGTAGTCTTAGCCTCTCCTTTAGGGAGAGGCGCGCGACAGCGGGTGAGGGGCTTGGATGTTGGTGTTTTCTCAAGCCCATTATTAAGACTGCGTCTCTTGCCAGCGTTTCAAACTTGTGGCGGCGTCCACATAGGCCTCCTGCAAATCCTCGCTCCAATATTTAAGCTCGCCTAGGGGAATGCGGGTTTCGGTTACGGCGCACAGGACATAGCTGCCGGATTCCAAGATTAGGTAATCTGAGGAACCATAGCTGATTTTGGCTTCGCGGTTGGCATTTGTATAATTTAACATGAGAGCTTTCTACACTAGAAATAGGGAAATCAAAAGAGGTCACCCTGTATTTTTTCTTGGGGCTTTTCATCAGTCTTTTTTTGACGTGGTTTTCTTCGCGGTTTCACAAGAGTGGGCGTACCATCAATCACCGCCCCGCGCTTGCCATCGCTAAAGGTCAAATTCACGGCTTGACCAGATTTTAACGGCTTACCCTGACGCACCACTTTCCCGTCCGTATCCGTCACCAAAACATAGCCGCGTTCTAACACGCCTTGATAGGAATAAGCTTCCAATAACTTCCCCGCACCCGCCAATCGGTCGCGGGATTTTTGTAATAATCTGCCCATAGACAATACGACTTCGCGGCCAGCATTTTGCACGCTGTCATTTTTACGGGCAATGTCCCGCACCAGCGCGTCCGGGCGCAAGCGAGCGGCGGCCAGGTCGAACCTTTGACGCGGATTCGATAACACAGAATCAAGTTTGGGCAATTTCGCCGCCGCAAAACTTAGCTTCTTGCTCTCAACCGTTCGGCTCAATCCCCGCTTTAAACGCAAGCCGTAATCGTCTACCGTATCAATTAGTTCTGCCCGCACAGGCACGGCAATTTCCGCCGCCCCAGTTGGCGTTGGTGCCCGCTCGTCCGCCACATAATCAATCAGCGTCCAGTCGGTTTCGTGACCGACCGCAGAAATGATTGGGATGTCGGAAGCAAAGGCGGCACGCACGACATTCTCCTCGTTAAAGCACCACAAGTCCTCGATAGAGCCACCGCCCCGCGCCACGATCAAAACATCAGGGCGGGGTAAGTGTTCGGTTTCGTCGTAATGATTAAACCCGGTAATAGCCGCAGAGATTTGCGCCGCCGCATTATCGCCCTGTACCAATACCGGCCACACCAAAACCCGCACGGGGAAACGGTCTTCAACCCTGTGCAATATATCACGGATGACGGCTCCGGTCGGAGATGTAATTACCCCAATGGTTCTAGGCAAGTATGGCAGTTCTTGTTTATGCTCCGCGCCGAACAAACCCTCCGCCGCCAGCATTTTCTTGCGCTTTTCCAACATAGCCATGAGCGCACCAACGCCCGCAGGCTCCAGCCTGTCTATGACCAATTGATATTGGGAACGCCCCGGATAAGTGGTCAGCTTGCCCTCGACAATCACCTCCATACCCTCTTCGGGGCGGACGGATAGACGTGAGACCGAGCCTTTCCACATGATGGATGCAATCACGGCTTTGTCGTCTTTGACATCCACATACATATGCCCGGACTTGGCGATAACCACCCGGCCAAGTTCGCCGCGCACCCGCACACGGCCAAAAGTTTGTTCCACCGCGCGCTTTAGAGAAAACGCCAGCTCGGAAACCGAATATTCATGCGCATTTGTAGGTGCGTTTGTTGGAGTCTGGTTCATGTTTACTCTTGTGGGCTATTGGGTCATAAGTGTCAAAATTTTTGTATGGAATCAGGTGATGAAAGTTCTTCTTATTGGTAGCGGCGGGCGCGAACATGCTTTGGCGTGGAAAATAAACCAAAGTCCGCTGTGCGAGCAACTTATATGCGCTCCGGGCAATGCCGGAATTTGCGAGATTGCCGATTGCGTAGACATCAAAGCCGATGATGTGGACGGGCTTGTGCAATTTGCCCTCCGCGAAGCGGTGAATTTTGTTATCGTCGGCCCAGAGGTTCCCTTAGCGCTCGGTATTGTCGACGACCTTACCCAGCAAGGCATTGCCGTCTTTGGCCCGACCGAGGCCGCTGCTATGCTGGAAAGCTCTAAGGCTTTCACCAAAGATTTCTGCACCCGCCACGACATCCCCACCGCCAAATATGATGTGTTCACCAATGCACTAGACGCCAAAGCTTATTTGGGCGAAATGTCAGCGCCCTATGTGATAAAAGCGGACGGGTTGGCGGCGGGTAAAGGTGTGGTCATTGCCGAGACACACGACGAAGCCGAAACCGAGTTGGACGCATTTTTCAGCGGTAAATTTGGGGAGGCGGGCGCGTGCGTCATCATAGAAGAATTTATGACCGGGCACGAAATTTCGTTCTTTGCCATTGCCGATGGCAAGTCGGTTTTACCCCTTATCGCCGCCCAAGACCACAAGCGGGCATTTGATGGCGATAAAGGCCCCAATACGGGCGGCATGGGGGCGTATTCTCCGGTGCCCGGATTTGACGATGAAAAGCGCATCATGGACGAAATTCTCATCCCGACCGTGCGCGGCATGGCGGCGGAGGGAGCGCCGTTTACGGGCGTGTTGTTCGCAGGGCTTATGATAACGGCGGACGGGCCAAAGCTGATCGAATATAATGTGCGCTTCGGCGATCCTGAGTGTCAGGTTCTCATGCGCAGGCTAAATTCGGACTTGTTGGACATGATGCTCAAAGCAGCCAAGGGCCGCTTGGTTGATGTGGGTTTGGTGGAATGGTCGGGGGACGCCGTGGTCAATGTGGTGGTCGCAGCCAAAGGTTATCCGGGTAGCTACGCCAAAGGTGAAACCATTAAAGGCGTAGAAGCCGCCAACCAAATGGACGGGGTTCAAGTATTCCACGCAGGCACGAGGCGCGGCGAAAACGGCGCACTCTTATCGGCGGGAGGCCGCGTCCTGAACATCACTGCCCAGGGAAAAACAGTAGCACAAGCCGTAAACCGCGCCTATAAAGCCATAGATGAAACCGTAGACTGGCCGGGTGGATTCGTAAGGCGCGATATAGCCAAGCAGGCTTTGCCAAACAAGTTTTGAAGGAAAATAATATGAAATATTGCAAAACAATTCTGCTAGGCGGTATGGCATTAATTCTGTCTAACTCTGCTTTAGCAAATTCCGCAAAAAACAAACTTACCGTCATTCACGCGGGTCTAGTTTTGGCTGTTCCCGGCCAACAACCACTCGCAGAGCAATCCATTTATATTAGCGATAATAAAATAGAGAAAATCGTCGCAGGCTATCAACTTGAAAAAGGCGCATCTATTATTGACCTTAAAGACAGCTTCGTCCTGCCCGGATTGATTGATAGCCATGTGCATTTGTCCATGGAGTTTAACCCCAATATCCGCCTTGACCGGGTGACCAAACGCCCTGGTGATATTGCTTATGATGCGTGGAGCAATGCCAATAAAACACTGATGGCAGGCTTTACTGCCGTACAAGATGTAGGCGGCCCCGAAGAAGTTTTTGCCCTGCGCGACGCCGTCAATAAAGGCACGGTTTCCGGCCCCCGCATTCGTGCGGCTGGCCGTGCGGTTTCCCCTACGGGCGGGCACGGTGACACCCACGGCTACCGCCAAGACGTGCTGGATTTATTCCACAGCCCGACAATATGCGACGGCCCATCTGACTGCCGCCGCGCCACCCGCGCCGCAATTAAGGCGGGCTCGGATGTAGTGAAAATTACTGCCACAGGCGGCGTGCTGTCCAATACGGCTGCAGGCACGGAACAACAATTTTTCGACGACGAACTAGAAGCTATCGTACAAACGGCTGCCAAAATGGGGCGCAAGGTCACAGCCCACGCCCACGGAAAATCCGGGATAGATAGCGCCCTCAAGGCTGGTGTAAAATCTATCGAACACGGTACATATCTCAATATTGGCACCACAAAATTGTTTAAAAAACATGATGCGGTTTTGGTGCCCACGGTTCTGGCGGGCATGACCGTAGTTGATTGGGCTGAAAACAAAAATTGGTTGCCGTCCGCCTCCAAGGCCAAGGCGCTTAAGGTCGGGCCGCAGATGAAAGACATGCTGAGCATAGCCTATAAAAACGGCGTCACTATTGCATTTGGCACAGATACTGGTGTGTCCAAGCACGGCGATAATGCCCGCGAATTTGGTTATATGGTCGAGGCAGGCATGAGCGAAATGGACGCCATCAAAGCCGCAACAATTACAGCGGCCAAACATCTGGAAATGGACAAAACCATAGGCTCAATACAGCCCGGAAAATTCGCCGACATCATAGCTGTAGACGGCAATCCCCTCACCAATATAGAAGAGCTTTACGACGTAGATTTCGTCATGAAAAACGGCGTGGTTTATAAGAGCGGGGAGTAGGGTAAACCGCTCTACTCCCCCCGCTCGGCTCTGTGGCGTTTTCTGGCGCGGGATCCGGGGCGGTTGCGGCGGTTTTTTTTGGGTTTGTTTGGTGTTGGCGCAGGCTTGTTTGTGCCGGAGCCTTTGGATTGCTGAGATGCGGAGGATTGCTCCGCGCCAGCGCCGCCCTTGTTTTTTGAACGACGTTTTTTGCGGCGTTTTTGAAAGTTCTGGTCTTTTGGTTGCGCTTTGCGTTTTTCGCCATGACCCTGATTTTGGCCTTGGTTTTGCTTTTTCCCTTGATGGCTATCGGGCACATAGTCTTCGGTTTCACGGGGGTTTACATGGTTGAATGTGCGCTCTGCATTCGGGTTTTTATTGGGATCCCATTCCGGCTCGGCCTCAACTTTTCCGTCGCCCGAGCGTAGGGGAATGCGTATTTTAATAATACGCTCTATATCGCGGAGTAAAGAATTTTCGTCCGGATTACAAAAGGTAATGGCCGTGCCGGATTTGCCGGCCCGACCCGTGCGGCCAATACGGTGGACATAGGCTTCGGCCACTTGCGGCAAATCGAAATTAAGCACCAATTCTACGCCCGGAATATCAATGCCCCGCGCCGCTACGTCCGTTGCGACTAGGATATCAACATCGCCGTTGCGAAAGGATTCCAGTATCCGCGTGCGTTGATTTTGCGAGCGGTTGCCGTGAATAGCCTGGGCGCTGAGACCATTTCCGTTGAGCCGTTTAGCAATCCGGTCACAACCTCGTTTAGTGCGCGAAAACAAAATCACACGCTTGCCTTTATAGGCTTGTAGCAGGGCAATGGCGGCTTTGGTTTTATCCGGTTGAGCGATAAACATCACGCTTTGGGCGACATTATCCGCCGTTTTGGATTCTGGCGAGACCGTAATCTCGACCGGTTTCTTCATATACTGGTTGGAAAGCTGACGTATTTGCTTCGGCATGGTGGCAGAAAACAAAAGCGTTTGGCGGTCTTTGGGCGTCAGCGCCAAAATCCGTTTGATGGCCGGCATAAACCCGATATCGAGCATTTGGTCGGCTTCGTCGAGCACCACGGTTTCTATCCAATCCAAAGTAATGATTTTTTGGCCGAGCAAATCCTCAAGCCGCCCCGGTGTGGCCACCAATATATCCACGCCTTGTTTAAGCGGTTTTATCTGGCGCTTAAGATTAACCCCGCCGACCACACAGGTAGAGCGCGTGGTTAAATTTTCACCGTAATTGCGCACGGCCTTGTCAATCTGTACGGCAAGCTCTCGGGTCGGGGTCAGGATGAGAACGCGGATAGCCCGCTTGATATTTTCGTGCTCGCTATCTTTCTCCAACGCCGCATCGACCCGCTGTAATATCGGCAGGGTAAAAGCGGCGGTTTTACCCGTACCCGTCTGTGCCAAACCGATGACATCTTTGCCTGCCAAAATCGGCGGAATGGCGCCCGCCTGTATGGGCGTCGGATGCTCATAGCCTTGCCGCTCCAATTTTTTCAAAATCGGGGAGGAAAGTCCGGTATCAGCGAATGTTGTTTTAGTCTTATCGGTCATAAATATCTTATCTGGTTAATGTGAGGCCGCTCTATAGGGGATTGCCGTAATGGGCAAGCAATAGAATGCAGTACAGCGGTGCGGCAATTTGGGAATTTAGAGAATTGAACTTGGTCATATAAGCTTTTGTGGTACACTACCACCATGAAAACTCGAAAAACAGATTTTGATATTTTAATTGTCGGCGGCGGTTTGGTCGGCTTGACTGTTGCGCTGGCCTGTGCGCAGGCCGGATTTACGATTGGCGTTGTCGATATTGCTAAACCGTCCGAGCAATTGGCAGATAGCCACGACGGACGGGCGTCCGCTATTGCCACGGCCAGCTTTCGCATGATGCGGGCGCTTGGGGTTGCGGACGCTTTGGTGGAGGGCGACGATACTCACGCCGGGCCGATTAACCAGATTTTGGTTAGCGACGGTCAAGCGGGCGAAGCCCCGTCCCCGCTCAATTTATTTTTCGATAGCGCACAAATATCCGAAGCCAACGCAGGCGAGCCGCTCGGCTATATGGTGGAAAACCGCCGCATGCGCCACGCTCTGCACCAGAGGACAAAAAAACAAAACGGGATTACATGGATAGCCCCGGCGCGGGTCAGTGATATTGAGGCTAGCGACGACAAAACCACGATTACATTCGACACCTCTGATGGTGGGGGTAAGACGTTAAGCGCCGCCCTTTTAGTGGCAGCAGATGGCCGTAATTCTTTCGTCCGTAAAATGGCCAAGATCGGCGTGACAGGCTGGCCGTGCAACCAAAAAGCTATTGTCACCACGGTAGAGCATGAACTGCCCCATAACGGCATTGCCCACGAATTATTCTTACCCGCCGGGCCGTTTGCTATTTTGCCGCTTACGGGCAATCGCGCCAGCATAGTCTGGACAGAAACACCCCGCGCCGCCGACGCGGCAATGGCTCTAGACGACGACCAATTCGCGGCGGAGTTAGCGCGGCGCTTTGGCGACTTTCTCGGCTGGGTCAAACCCGTAGCACCGCGCTGGTGTTACCCGCTTAGTTTCCAACACGCCAAAACCTATGTGGGAGACAGACTGGTTCTGGTCGGAGATGCCGCTCACGCCATTCACCCCATCGCCGGACAAGGCTTTAATATGGGGCTGCGTGATGCGGCGGCTTTGGCGGAAATATTAGTGCAGGCCAGAGCCGAAGGCCGCGACCTTGGCGGTGAATTTACCTTGGCGCAATTTGAAAGCTGGCGCAAATTTGATAATACTGCTCTGACCCATGCCTGTGATGTGTTCAACAAATTATTCTCTAACAATATCGGCCCGCTAAAACATGCCCGCCGCATTGGTCTTTCCGTGGTCGACAAACTCCCGCCCGTGCGGAAATTCTTCATGAAAGAAGCGAGCGGTCAGGTAGGTGACCTACCACCACTCTTGCGCGGAGAAAAATACACATGATTTTTTACGGCCTAAAAACTTGCGATACTTGCCGCAAAGCCCAAAAGGAGCTTCGTGCTGCGGGCATAGAATTTGATGTCATAGACATGCGTGCCGACGGCGTAAGCGCCGATAAATTACGGGAATGGACAAACAAAACCGACTGGAAAAAGCTCCTCAACACCCGCTCGACCACATGGCGAAATCTGGATGCGAACGATAAAGAGGATGTAGACAAAGCCAAAGCGGTGGCGCTGATGGCAGCGCACCCAACCTTGATAAAACGCCCGGTGATGGAAATAGGCGCGGAAGCTTTAGTTGGCTGGACGGCGGATAATAAAACTAAGTTAGGTCTTTAACATGCCTACACCAATAGAATTTTGGTTCGAATTTGCCTCTAGCTATTCCTATTTAAGCGTCATGCGCGTTGACAGCGAAGCCAAAAAGCGCGGCGTTTCGGTGACATGGCGCCCCTTCTTGCTGGGCCCGGCGTTCAAGGCCCACGGTTGGGACACATCACCGTTTCGGGTCTACCCCCTCAAAGAAAAATATATGTGGCGAGATATGGAAAGGCGTAGCGCTGCCCTCGGCATTGAATTTAACCGCCCGCCGCCGGATAAAATGGACGACTTCCCCCAATTCACCGTCACCGCCGCCCGTATTGCTATTCTCGGTCTGGAACAGAATTGGGGCAAGGGTTTTTGCCGCAGCGTCTGCCGCGCTGAATGGATAGACAACAAAAATATTGCCGACAAAACTCTCTTGGAAAAACTCGCCTTACAAGCGGGCGCACCCCCAAACATAATGGCGCAGGCAAACCAACCAGACACCAAACTAAAACTCCGCGCACAAACCGAAAGCGCCACCAAACTCAACATTTTCGGCGCGCCAAGTTTTATCGTCGGCGAAGAATTATTCTGGGGTGATGACAGATTAGAAGATGCACTGAATTGGGCGACGAGACAATCTACGTAATTTTTTTGCCGTTCTTATCAATCAATATAAATGTCACTTTCGTCTCCACACCTTTACGCATAACGGGCACACCATTTTTGAGCGCGGGAGCATATTGCCATTTGGCGACGGACGTAATACTAGCCGGAGAAAACGTATAATGATCACACGATTTGGTACGGATATTAGTCGGAACGCCTTGCTTGGTTACATCAAATACAAGATCGCAACTCCCGCCTCTTTTTGCTGTATAAGGCATGATTGGCGTCGCCCTCACCAAGGGTTGCGCAGTTTTATCAAACACTGCTGTTTCTGTTTCGGATGTTAAATCATCAGTACTGAGGACAGATAATATAACCTGGATGGGCCGTGCGCGACTAAAGTAAACTTCTATGCCCTTTTTCTCTAACGGATGGATAGCTATCGGGAGCAGCTCTCCCTTACCCTTCGCCAACTCCCCAAAAGCAAACATAGGCCTGCGACCATCTACTTTCATCGTGCAAGGTGTCGTACAACCGCCCAAGGGTTTGCTTGTGCGGTCAACAAATGAACCCAAACCGTAACCTTCAAACAGGGTGGCAAAGGCACCAGAAGGCAAGCTTGTGAACTTGATATTCCGCATATAAGCCTTGTCCAAATTATTGTCAATTGCGGGCGCCTGAACATCTTCTCGCGCTACCGTTTTGGGGCAATCATATCCGCTAGGAACACGGATAACGCGCCCCGCCCCGCCGAGCGTTATTGGAGGTTGGTATATTTGGCTATATTTTTGCTTGCAGCCATTTGGCAATGTGGCTCCACCCGAACCTGTTGTGGAACATGCAGATATAGATACACCCGCCAGAAGAAATAATGTTACACTCTTTATGGGTCTCACTTACTCTAATTCCCGCGCTTCGTCCGCCAGCATGATCGGGACACCTTCGCGAACGGCATAGGCTAGTCCTGCTTTTTTGGAGATGAGTTCATTGGTTTTTTTGTCATAGTCCAGCGGCCCGCCAGTGACTGGGCAAATGAGGATTTCCAGCAGGCGCGGGTCGATTGCGTTTGTATCAGGGGTGTTTTCTGCTTTGGTTTTCTTGCTCATGGCTCGTTCCTGTTTTTGGGCTATTATTGAAGTGTACCGCCGCCGTCTGGGGTGTCACCGTATGGCGCATCCGAGTATAAATGCATCAGGCCAATGAGCAAGCGGCGTCTGTCTTCGTGGGTTTTAGCTTCGAGCAATGACTGCTTATCCTCTGGCCTGAACGGGCTAATCATAGCCGCTTGGTCAACCAGCCTATCTAGGGGGATTTGTTTGAGATTGTCCCAATCGAGCTGCACACCCAATGTTTTGGCGTAAGATTTCATGGCCATGGTTAACGCCCCGCGCTCGCCCTTATGGGCCTTGAAAGCTTCAGGGGTTTCCATGTCCTCGTGAATATCCACGTCGCCCTCAAAACCCTTATAGCTGATATTAGCCTCGGCGTAGGGTGCCTCTGATTTGACGTGCTTACCTAGATGAAAGCGTTTTAAACCGCGTAAGACAATCATATAACGCCCGTCTTCCATCTCGGCGAATTGAATGATGCGGCCAAGCCCGCCGACCTTGGTCAACATGCCGTCTTCCAAGGTTTGCACCATGCCGATAAGCCGCTCTGATTTGAGAGCATCATCGATCATATTCAAATAGTGCGGCTCGAATATATTCAAGGGCAAATCACAGCCCGGCAATAACACCGTCCCCGACAAGGGAAACAAAGCCACTTGCTTGGGGTTGGTGCGCGATGCCAAAGCTTTGAGATGGGTGCCCATAATTTATGCGAACAGTATTGATGCGAGTTGCTTGCGACCCTCTACGGCAATATCGGATTCGACACCTTCGGCTTCGAAAATAGTCAGCAAAAACTTACGCGCCGCCTCGTCGTCGTGGGCGCGGTTTTTAGCAATAGACGCGAGCAAGTGTTCCACTGCCCCCGCATTATCCCCGCTGGCCGCCAAAGCTTTAGCCAACTCAAGGCGCATATCTAAATCATCAGGGTTGGCTTCGACATTGGCCAATAATTCTGCGTTAGCATTATCAGCTTCGGGTGCGTCGTCCTTCGTATCATCGCCTAACAGTGATAGCGCCGCGCGCACACTGGCAATATCGGCGTGGTCTTTTATGCTGTCGGGTGCGCTGTCGAGCATGGCCTGTGCCGTATCCGCGTCGCCGCTATCCAGAGAAATACGCGCCAAGCCCGCCAATGCAACCGCATCTTCGGGGTTCATTTGCAAAGCGCCCGCAAAATCTTGCGCCGCGCCGCCAATATCGCCCGCCGCCAAGCTTTCTTGCGCTCGCTCCACTAAGATAGCCGCTTCGGCCACCACATCGGTATCACCTGTCAATTTGCCGATAAATTTCTTCAGTTCGCTCTCGGGCTGCGCACCCATAAACCCGTCAATGGGCTGACCGTCCCTGAAAGCATATACCGTCGGTACGGACTGCACCCGGAGTTGCTGGGCGATACCTTGGTTGTCGTCAATATTGACCATGACCAGTTTAACTTTGCCGCCCTCGGCCTTGACCACTTTCTCAAGCGCTGGGGTCAGCTGCCGACACGGGCCGCACCACGGCGCCCAGAAATCAACAATCACCGGCATGGTCTTCGAGGCCTCAATCACCTCGTCAATAAAGCTATCTGTGTCGGCGTGAACGATATAGTCCACCTGGTCTTCTGCTGCGATATCCATAGTAAATTTCCTTTACGCAAATAGCGCTTTTTGTTTCTCTATAAATTCGGTAACTTTGCTTTCGGGTAGAGCGCCTGTAAAGGCATCAACGGGCTTGCCGTCTTTGAAGGCAAACACCGCAGGAATGCCGCGCACGCGCAATTGCCCGGCAATGCCCTGATGCTCATCCGTATTGACCTTGACCAATTTCACCTTGCCGCCCTGTTCAGCCACAAGCCGTTCCAATATCGGCTTAAGCGTTTTACAAGGCCCGCACCAAGGCGCCCAAAAATCTACCAGCACTGGCACATTCGATGATGGCTCTACAACGTCGGCAATAAAGTTAGCGTCCGTGCCGTCGACTACATTTTCATTGTCCATAAACTTATCCTTTTTCTTCTCTATCCTTTATTCTCTGGCTTCTAATGTGGGCCGCGCGGAGAAAATTGCAAGCGTTCAAATAGCCCCAAAATCCAAAATAACAGGATCGTGACCTGTAGCGGTGGCGAACACTTGCAAATCACGGGTAGCAAAGGCGGTGGTTGCGGTGTTTTCAAGCGGGTGAAAATTGACCAAATCATGGGCAAATAAAGCTTTATCCAGCACTAAGCGGACACGATTTTTTGTGTCATTCATAACCGCGAAAAATGTCACTGACCCCGGCGTTACGCCCAAAACTTCTTCCATTAAGTCCGGCTTACCAAAAGACAACCGCTTACAGCCAAGCTGTTTATGCAATTGGTTCACCGGGATTTCGGTATCCCCAAGGGCACAAACCAAAAAAAGAGTGCCGGACTTGTCCTTAAGAAACAAGTTTTTCGTATGACCGCCCGGCAGGGACGCTTTTATGTCCGCACCTTGTTCTACGGTAAATATGGCCTCGTGTTCATAGGTGGTGAACTCTATACCCAGCTTGTCCAGCAGATCAAATAATGGTCGGCGAATATCAGACATTGTTCAGCATCCTTTTTAGTTCAAATAACTGATAGTCAAAACCAGCGGGGCGGGCAACAAAATATCATAAAAACGCAAACAAACGCTTGCGCCCTTCCTAAGTTTTTGCCATATACCCCGTCTCGACAGGCTCCGAAGTTTAAACGGGTCTGTCCACACGTCTTTGAGCGGGCGTAGCTCAGTGGTAGAGCACAACCTTGCCAAGGTTGGGGTCGTGAGTTCGAATCTCATCGCCCGCTCCAGACATTTTCCTTTATTATCAGTGATTTAGATGTACTTCAGTTTATGGTTGAAATCAGGTGTTCTGCCCGGGAAGCGCTAATTATGAACCGTTTGGTTCACCAAAAGTTATAATGGTTGGATGGTGGAGCCTAGGGGAGTCGAACCCCTGACCTCTTCGCTGCCAGCGAAGCGCTCTACCAGCTGAGCTAAGGCCCCATTGAACCCCCATTTCACCTTACGGTCGGAGGTTGGGTAGATGTATGGTTTGCCTGACTTAAAATCAAGCCGTAATCCTAATTTAGTATTCTAGTCTTCGTTTTCTTCTTCGCTATCATCGCTATCCTCGTCATTGGAAGTTGGTGGCAGAATATCTTGATCTTCGTCGTCATCATCCGCAACACCGTCTTCATCATCGTCATTGGTCGAAAATCCGTCCATGTCCGGCGTATCATTCCCTGGGTCATCGTCGCCGTCCTCCCCGCCGGAGCCGCCAAAACTGGCATCGCCGTCTAGTTCCAGCTCTTTGGCTGCCGCCTCGTCTTGGTCAATGTCTTCTTCGTCAATGTCTTCTTCGTCTATATCTTCTATATCAACCTCGTCGTCTTCAACATCTCCATCGTCTTTTTTAGGGCTTTCTTTCGCAGGCTTTGTCGCAGCGACCGCAACGGCGACAATTTCTGCCGGGTCAAAGCTGGCTGCACAATAGGGGCAGACCGCAGGACGTTTGGTTAGGTCATAAAATTTCTTTTCGCACTCGGGGCAGAGTTGTTTTTCGCCCAAATCCGGTTTTGCATTCTTTTTTGCCACGTTAACGTCCTGTATTAATATTTATTCAAGTCTATAATCGACACTTGAACTATTACCTGACGGTTGTACATAGTTCACTTCGCCGTATAAGCGCTTGATTAGCGTTTGTATTTTGCAAGTCAACTGGTATTGCCCAAAATAACTTAAAACAAACACATGAACGCATCAGCTAAATCCAAAAAACCAAACACGCCCCTAAGCGGACGGGTACAGACACCTGGCGATAAGTCAATTTCCCATAGGGCTTTGATATTGGGGGCACTCGCCGAAGGCACTACAGAAATCACCGGGCTATTAGAGGGCGACGATATTTTGCGAACGGCAGATGCTATGCGGGCATTTGGTGCGAAGGTGAAGCGGCTAGGAGACGGGCGCTGGCAAGTGACCGGACGCGGGGAGCGAGGTTGGCGCACACCAAAAACGCCTGTAGATTTTGGCAATGCGGGTACGGGTGCAAGGCTAATTATGGGCGCAGCAGCCGGATATAATATTAAAGTTTCCTATACAGGTGATGCCAGCCTATCTTCCAGACCCATGGGGCGGGTTCTCACGCCTCTGCGCGACATGGGGGCTGAATTTGACACCAAGACTGACAAATTACCGCTTGCGCAGACAAAGGGCGGCAAGCTTGTTGCTATAAGTTACACCCCGCCCCATGCTTCTGCGCAGGTCAAATCCGCAGTCTTGCTCGCCGGGCTTAATACTGAGGGCACAACAGAACTCCACGAGCGCAGCCTGACTCGCGATCATACGGAAAATATGCTGAAAGCATTCGGAGTTAACATTGTCCGCAAGCCAAGAGAGCAAGGCCAGATCATTACCATTGATGGTCCCGTAGCGTTAAAGGCGACCAAGGTCAAAGTGCCGGGCGACCCGTCTTCGGCAGCCTTTCTTATTGCGGCGGCTCTGATGGTTCCCGGCTCGGATATAATTGTTAAAAACGTAATGATGAATGATGCGCGCTCTGGCCTATTTGAAGTATTAAACGAAATGGGCGCATTCTTACGGGCTGATAATTACCGCCGTTCGGGTGGGGAAACCATAGCCGATTTACACGTTAAACATTCCAAGCTTCGCGGAATTACCGTTATGTCTGATCGGGTACCGTCCATGGTCGACGAATATCCTGTGTTAGCGGTCATTGCCGCCACAGCGCGCGGCACAACGGTGATGCGCGGTCTCGGAGAATTGCGCGTTAAGGAAAGCGACCGATTAATCGGCACCCAAAAAATGTTGCGCGCCAACGGTGTTGACGCCACAATAGACGGCGATACCCTGTCCGTCACGGGCGGCCATATACCTGGCGGCGCCAAGGTAAAAACCCACCACGATCATCGTATGGCCATGAGCGCGCTTATCCTCGGCCTCGCCAGTGAAAAACCTGTCCGCATTGATGACGCCAGCATGATCGCCACAAGCTTTCCACGGTTTTTTGACCTGATGGCCGAAATTGGTGCCCCCTTAGACATATCATGAGTAAAGTCATTGCAATAGACGGTACATTCGCGTCAGGCAAAGGCACGCTGGCAAAGAGGCTGGCGACATATTTTGGCTATGCCTATCTTGACACGGGAAAATTATACAGAGCCGTCGGCGCTCGCGCTTTAGAAGCTAAGGCCAATTTTGATGATACCAAAACATTGGCTAAATTGGCGACAATAATAATACCCAAAGAGCTGGACAATCCGGTGCTTAAAAGCGGAGCCGTCGGAGCCGCAGCTTCCAAAGTTGCCGTTCACGCAGAAGTCCGCGCTGCACTCTATAATTTCCAGAGAAATTTTGCGGCGCATCCCGGCAAGGGCTTTATGGGCGCGGTACTGGACGGCCGCGATATTGGCACTATTATCTGTCCGGATGCAGATGTAAAATTATATATAGACGCCAAGCCGGAAGTCCGGGCTGAACGTCGTTATAAGGAACTTTTGTCCTACGGGGAGAACATTACTTTAGCGAACGTGGCTGCTGATTTGAAAGAACGCGACCACCGCGACCAAAACCGTACAGAGGCACCTCTCAAGCCTGCTGTAAATGCGCACTTGCTTGATACGACAAACTTGTCTATAGACGCGGCGTTCGAGCGAGCAAAGACATTGGCAGAGGCCATTTTGTCGCAAAAATAAGCTTTTTGAACATTTGTAACGCCCAGATTGGCTGGGCTAGACCGTTGGTAGCGAAAAAATTCCACCGATTGGCACAAACTATATTGAGAATATTATGAGCACAGCTCAAGAATCCCTAAATCCGACAACAGATGATTTCGCAGCCATGTTAGAGGCCTCCCTAGAGACCAATAATATGAAAGAAGGCGGCGTTGTAACTGGTACAATTACCGGCGTTGAAAAAGACATTGTTATTGTCGATATTGGCCTGAAAACAGAAGGCCGCATTCCCCTACGTGAATTTTACGAACCCGGTAACGACGACGTTGTTAAAGTTGGCGACAAAGTTGAAATCTTCCTTGAGCGCATCGAAAACGCCCTTGGCGACGCCGTACTTTCTCGCGACAAAGCGCGGCGCGAAGAGGCTTGGATCAAGCTGGTCAAAGAGTGCGAGGCTAAAAACCCTGTTAAGGGCGCTATTGTTGGCCGCGTTAAAGGCGGCTTTACGGTTGATCTCGGCGGCGTCAATGCATTCTTGCCAGGCTCTCAAGTTGATATCCGCCCTGTGCGCGACATCACGCCGCTCATGAACGAAGTTCAGCCTTTCATGATTTTGAAAATGGATCGCCCACGCAACAATATCGTTGTTTCGCGCCGCGCCATCCTTGAAGAAAGCCGCGCCGAACAACGCGCCGAACTTATCGAGAACCTCAAAGAGGGCGAAGAGCGCGAGGGTATTGTCAAGAACATCACCGATTACGGTGCGTTTGTTGATCTCGGCGGCATAGACGGCCTGTTGCATGTCACAGACATGTCATGGAGCCGTATCAGCCACCCAAGTCAGATATTAAGTGTTGGCGATACGATCAAGGTTAAACTTATCCGTATCAATCCAGAAACCCAGCGCATAAGCCTTGGTATCAAGCAGTTGAGCGAAGACCCGTGGATGTCCGCAGTGTCGCGTTATCCTGAAGGCACAAAGCTCACGGGCAAGATCTCCAACATCGCTGATTACGGCGCATTTGTAGAGCTGGAAGACGGCGTTGAAGGCCTTGTCCATGTTTCCGAAATGAGCTGGACCAAGAAAAACATCCATCCAGGTAAAATCGTCTCAACCTCGCAGGAAGTCGAAGTGGTTGTGCTTGAAGTTGACCAGGAAAAACGCCGCATCTCTCTCGGCATGAAACAACTGCTTGGCAATCCTTGGGATAGCTTCTCTGAGCGCTACCCTGTTGGCACAGTCATCAACGGTGAAGTTCGTTCTATCACAGAGTTCGGCCTGTTTATTGGCCTGGACAACGAGATTGACGGCATGGCACATTTGTCTGATTTATCTTGGGATCAATCCGGTGAGGATGCTTTGGCGACATACTCCAAAGGGGATATGGTCGAGGCAAAAATTCTCGAAGTTGATATTGACAAAGAACGCATCAGCCTTGGTATCAAACAACTCACCAAAGACACAGGTACTGGCCCTGGCGGCAAATCTTCTGCATCTAAAGGCAAAACCGTTACTTGTACCGTGACCGAAGTAAACCGTGGCGGCATCGAAGTCTTGTTCGGCGAAGAAGGCGCAGAGACCAAAGCCTTTATTCGCAAGAACGATCTATCCCGCGAGCATTCTGAGCAACGCCCGGAACGCTTTGCAGTCGGTGATAAAGTCGACGCACGGGTGATCAGAACCGATAAGCGTACAGGTCAAGTTACCCTGTCGATCAAAGCTTTGGAAATTGCAACCGAGAAAGAAGCCGTTGCACAATACGGTTCTTCCGATTCTGGTGCATCACTTGGCGACATCCTTGGTGCGGCTATGAAAGATCCGAAAGACTAGTTTCTTTTAGACATTTAAAATATAAAACCCGCACTTGTACCCAAGTGCGGGTTTTTTCATATGTGGACTAGATTTTTTACCGTACCTGTTTTAGAAACAATTTCGTTATAAGTTAACAGAACTTGTTTAAGGGTAATCAAAGGACAATATGGCTGATTTTTGGAATGACATTCCGTTCTTTTGGGGCTTTGTAGTTATGGTTGGCTTGGCGGCATTAATTGGTCTGCGGGCATGGTTATTGTACAAAAACCTTGAGCGTGAAGCTGAGCAGGAATGGGATTATCAGGTTTCTGAAAACATGCAGGACTTGCGCCTGAACAAAGCCGCTTTTGTGCGCGCATACACAAAGATCAATGCGCCGCGCGGCTGGAAATTGACGGCACTGGCGCTCACGACACTTATCGCTTTATCCATACCTGCTTTCGCACTTATCCAGTTTTTGCTCTATAGGGTGTGGCGCGACAATCTCAACGAAGTGTCTAAAATGCCGCAATTTCGCGGGCGGTTGGAAGTGTTATCTGACCCGGTTCTGGTCTGGCAGTTTAGTATTTTTATGTCGGTTATTGCATTTGGCGTTATTGTGGTTGGGCTGTTCGTGCGCCAATATTACAAAGGCGCACCGGGCTTGATGCGCGACGCACTTATCTTTGAGCGCGGCGGGTTTAAGCCCGAGGCAAAATTGACAGTAGGGCCTAATCCTGCACATTTTTCCGCCCATGACTTCTCTACAAAGGATGTTCCGGGTCGCGCTGCTCTTGCTGATATTTTTGAAAATGCCCTCGGTTTAAACAAGCGAACAGAAAAAAATTGGCAGAGCAGCGGTCATGACTGCGATATTTATTCGGCAGGTACGGACATGCAAATTTATGTTCATGTTGAAAACGGCGCAGACGAGTGCGCACAAGCTTCCTTTACCGAAGTCTCCCACCCCTTTTTCTTCGCCGGAGAATTTGCTCGCCACGACGACAAGCCGTTTCTTTATACGCTCATTTTTTTAGCGCCCAATGCTTATGATTCTTTTGAAAAAATCAAGGTGACGGGTATAGAAATGGACAAAGCTTCCGCCACAAAAACCAGCCGTCACTGTGATTTCACCAGTGGCAGTATGGAAGTTTTCATTTACGACGAACGCTGGTAAGCCTAATTTGCGGCTTTGGTTTTATCTTTAAACTTGCAAATATTCGAAACTACACAATTAAAACACATGGGCGTGCGGGCTTTGCAGGTGTAGCGCCCGTGCAAGATGAGCCAGTGATGAGCGTGGACGGCGTATTGCTCAGGAATGACCTTCAGTAAATTCAATTCAACCTCCAGCGGGTTTTTACCTGGTGCCATACCAGTGCGGTTACCGACCCTGAATATATGGGTGTCCACCGCCATGGTCGGTTGACCAAAGGCGACATTGAGCACAACATTGGCCGTCTTGCGACCAACGCCAGGTAAGCTCTCCAAGTCTGGGCGGTTGTCCGGCACTTGGCTACCGAACACATCCACCAGTCTTTGCGAAAGCCCGATGACGTTTTTGGCTTTGGTTTTATATAGCCCGATGGTTTTGATATAATCCCGCAAGCGGTCTTCGCCAATAGCCAGCATTTGCTCCGGCGTGTCAGCCACTGCGAACAAAGCCTTGGTGGCTTTATTAACCCCAACATCAGTTGCCTGCGCCGATAAAGCCACCGCAACAACCAATGTATACGCATTGTGATAATTAAGTTCGGTTTCTGGCTCCGGATCCATTTTTTGCCACAGAGCAAACATATCGGCTATTTTAGCGCGGGTTAATTTTGGCCGTGGAAGCTTCTTTTTGGATAATTTCTTCTTGGCCATTATTTATGTCTTATAGCGGCTAACATTTGCGCCGCCAGTTTTTCTGCACGCGACAGAGCGCCCGCATCAGCCAAATACCCCGCACCGTCAAATGCTGTGCCGTACTGCCCGACACCCAATTGTGTAGGCACGACCTGTGCACCGAGCCTGTTTAAAATAAAGTGTAATTGCCGTAGCGCCATAATGCCCGACAACGGCCCTGGCGTGGCTGATCCAATGCCGTAAACGGGGCCTGAGAACTGGCTAAGCTCAACCCTAGTTGTCCAATCAATCGTGTTTTTCAGCAAAGGCGGCATGCAGCCATTATATTCCGGCGTTGCAATAAACACACCGTCGCACGCCGACAAATCCGCGATCAATTTGTTCGCCGTGTCTGGTACGCCGTTCTCCTCTTCGTAATCGCCATTATAAATCGGCATGTCATAATCACCTAAATCCATGACATTTACTTCAGCACCCACGTCCTTAAAAACATGAACCATGGCCACAACCAATTTGCGGTTCATAGAGGCCTTGCGGGTACTGCCTGATAAAAGGCCAATGATAGGTTTGGGCATAATGCCTCCAGAAAATTTAATATATAAACGAGAGTACCGGATTGACTAAAAAGGTATACTATAAATTCAACTTCATAAATAAATTAAATGCTCCCTCTTCATAATCCGCGAAGGGCGCACAATACTCAAATCCGAATTTTTCGTAAAGAGCGCGGGCGGCGGCGTAGGGTTGGTTGTTGCCAGTCTCCAAACTGAGCCGCTTATAGCCGCGCGTTTGCGCTTGTTCAATAATATGAGCAAGCATGGTACTGCCAACCCCGCGCCTAAGAGCGGCGGATGTTGTGCGCATGGATTTTATTTCGCCGTGAGTTTTGTCCAGCTCCTTCAAGGCCCCACACCCCAAAAGCACATCATCGTCCCAAACACTCCAAAAACTTATATCGGGCTTTTGTAAGGCCGACAAGTCCAGGGCAAACACACTGTCCGGCGGGGAATTGGCAAAAGCATCCGCAAGATGATCCCGTAACAATGCTTGTATTTCCGGCCCTGTTAAATCGTCTCGCTTGATCAGCATTTCGCTCTCGGGAAATCTGTCATAAACGGGAACACCGTCTTTGATGCGGTAATATGCGCCTTTGTTTTCGCAAAAAATATGGCGGACTAAAGCTCTACCCTTGCTATCATCAAGCGATCCTGCCGAAACATCTATCTGGTCTTTTAATGACCGATAGCCAAACCCGTGCCAGAACAAGGTGCTGCCACAGGTCTGGCAAAACCCGCGTCTGGCCTTGATGGACGATTGATACCAGCGCACATTGTTTTCGCCCTTGGTGATGAAAAATCCGGATTTTGGCCCGATTAGTGATGCCCAGTGATGGCCGCTCCAGCGGCGACACTGCTCACAGTGGCAGGCCGTGATTCCGTGAATGGTTTTGTCTGTTCCGCTTAGTTGATATTTCACAGCCCCACATAAACAACCACCTGTGTAGGTTTCCTCGCTCATAACCCCAAAACATCCCGCATATCGTACAAACCATTGTCCTGTTCCGCTGCCCAAATCCCAGCGGTTAGTGCGCCTTTGGCGAACACGGCACGGTCTATGGCTGTGTGGGTCAGGGTGAGGGTCTCCATGTTGGAGCTTAGGAACACGGAATGCTCGCCGACCACGCCGCCGTGGCGCAGAGCAGCGATTTCGCTGGGGGTTATGCTCTGCCCACCCGCCTCCAAGGCTCGCCCTAACATCAGCGCCGTACCGGACGGGGCGTCTTTTTTCTGGTTATGGTGGATGTCGAGAATGTCTGCGTCCCAGTCTTTAGGCAGGGCGGCGGCGGCTTTGCGCACCAAGTTTTCCAGCACACAAATGCCGATAGAGAAATTGCCGGACTTGACCAAGGTAATAGCATTCGCGGCTTTCTCCAGCGCCGCTTCCTCGGTTGCAGAATAACCTGTCGTACCCGTGACAAGTGTCCGGCACGACGTCTCGTACATCATCAAAGCCGCATCGATAGCGGCCTTGGGATGGGAAAAATCTATCAGTACATCACAAACCTCAAGCGCAGCCCGCACATCGGATGTAAACTTTACCCCGCCCGCATCAGCGCCTAGATGGCTAGAATCAGCCGCGACCAAGGCCGCAACCAGTTCGGCCTTTCCGGATTTGGCAATTTCCGTGCGCAAGGCGCAACCCATGCGCCCCCCTGCGCCAAGAACTCCGATTTTAGCGCGCACACTCAACGCAACGACTAATTAAAAGTCACGCTCTCGCCAGTTTCCTGTGCGCGGCGCATCATTTCATCACGGAACATGGCGGCAAAATCCGGCGGCTCCAACAAGATCGGCGGGTAGCCACCATTTTGGGTCATTTCAGCCATGATCTGGCGGGCGAACGGAAATAAAAGCCGCGGGCACTCGATCAAAATCATTGGCTGGATATGCTCTTCGGCAACATTGCCAAAAGCGAATAGACCCGCATATTCTAATTCGCACAAAAAGACGGGCTTGCCGTCGCGTTCGGCTTTGGCACCGAGCATCAACACGACTTCGACAGTGTTTTCGTCAAGCATTTGACGGCCAATTTCAATATTAATACTGATAGCCGGCGTAGGTTGATCTTGACGCAAACTGTCGGGCGCATTTGGATTTTCAAAACTGGCGTCTTTGGTGTATTGAGCCAAAATCCGTAACATAGGTTGTTGCTCCGCCTCTGCACCATTGCCTTGTTGGGTTGGCTGTGGCGCTTCGACCGGTTTTTTTGCAGGCTTGGCAGCGGGCTTTTTTACTGCTTTTGGCGCAGGTTTTTTAGCCGCTTTCTTTACTGGCTTTTTGGCCGCTTTAGCGGTTGTCTTCTTAGCCGGCTTTTTAGCGGGCGTTGCTTTTTTCTTCGTAGCCATCTTCGTCCTTTGTCATTCAGTTTGGAAAATAAGTGTAAGTTTGATTTGAATAATTGGTTGTTGTTGTTAACATGGACTTTACTGCACGGGAATTCAAGTCCGCTCACAGATATTTCATCAAGGAATTTTACGCATATGTCAGATATTTTATTATACGCAATATTGACCATTATAATTGGTGGTTTGCTGTATTCTGTTTTGGGCAAAGATGTTGGGCAAAACCCAGAGCGGCGCCCGAAAAAGGATCCAAGCCAAGGTAAAGATGCCAATGATGTTTTGGACAATTTTTTCGGCCACCCGGACGGAAAAAAAAGGCCGGAAAGACCTGTACAGCAAGAACCAAGCTTTATTGGCCCCGCCGCCGAAGGGCTTGGGGAAATTGCGGCAGCGGATGCCAATTTTTCTCTCCCCCAATTTTTGGACGGCGCCAAAGGCGCTTACGGCATGATACTTGAAGCTTTCGCTGCTGGCGATAAAGACACTTTGGCGGCTCTTTTAACCGACGATGTTAAAGAGCGTTATTTCGCTGCGATTGAAGATTTGGCCGAAAAAGGCCTGACGCAGACAACCGATTTGGCACGTCTGATTGACGCAGAAGTGGTCAGCGCCGAGAAATCCGGCAAGCAAGCCACAATCCGTGTTGCGTATTTCGCCGAACTGGCGACAGCGCTAACGGATAAAGACGGGAAAGTGGTTGAGGGCGATCTGGATATGCTGTCGCGGGTTCGGGAGGTGTGGAGCTATGAGCGGAAACTGACCGACAAAAACCCCAATTGGAAATTGTCCGGGGTTGAACCGCACACAACAAATAATCCAGATACTGACAGTAAGACAGGCGGACCGGATCATTCGCCCGATACATAAGCTCATATGTCTTGCGGCGGTGTTGGGCATTAGCGCCTGCGCCACGACGAATTCGCCTGCGCCGTCTGATATACCAGATGTGGTTCCAGCTGAAATTAAAACGGCTCCGCCAGCCGTGCCGGATCCGGACACACCGCCGCCCCCGGATCCGATTGTTGTACCGCCCCCCCCACCTCCGGTTCAAAATCCGACTGTTCAGCCACAACCTAATCCGGGCATTCCTAATCCGACCAGCCCTATTCCGCCCAGCCCTGCCTTTACCGCTCTCAGTTATTGGCAAGAGGCAGGTCCAACCCCTGCCCTCAAAGCTTTGCAAAAAACCTGTGCGGTTTGGAAACACAGACCTGACGAGAAATATATAGACAATAATCATCCTAGATATGGGCGTTACAAAGATTGGCGCGCCCCTTGTAACGCAGCATTATCTTTGTTGGCACTATCTTCAGACGTTAGTCGCGACACTGCTATCCGGTTTTTTCAAACCCATTTTGAACCCGTCAACATAGGTGCAGATACAGGCTTGCTCACCGCCTATTATGCGCCGGAATTACCTGTAAGGCGAAGGGCCTCACTTGAGTTCTCCGAGCCAATTTTAGCGCGGCCTAGTGACCCACAAAAACAAAGCCTCGCCCGTAAAGACATATCGGTCACGACATCAACCGTTCTGGCTTATGGGCGGGCCGTAGATGTGTTTTTCTTGCAAGTGCAAGGCTCCGGTCAGATTAGGTTCCCTGACGGCACAATTTACCGCGCCGCCTTTGATGGACATAATAATCGCCCCTATACTTCCATCGGTCGCCTGCTGATTAAACGCGGTGAACTTGACAAAGACAAGGCTGGCAAACGCGATATTGAAGCATGGATGGCCAAGGCTGGTTATTTACGCACAAAGCAATTGATGGCCGAAAATGCCCGTTATATATTTTTTAAAACCGAGCATATCGTTGCGGGCGATGGACCAAAGGGTGCCGTGGGCATTCCCCTAACCGATATGGGTTCCTTAGCGGTTGATCCGAAGCGCTTTCCCTACGGGGCGGTAATTTGGGTTGTGGGGAAATTTCCGACCGAGGCTGGTGATTATATAGGCGTAGACACGGGGCATCTTTTGATAGCACAGGACACTGGCGGCGCCATAAAAGGTGAGAAACGCGGCGATGTTTATTTTGGTAGTGGTGACCAGGCAGGTGCTTTGGCGGGCGTCATGAAACACAGGGCTACATGGACACTGTTTTTACCTACGGCGCTGGCACTGAAATTTCTACCGAGTTCTTGATGGCCAGAGTATGAAAGGAAGCCGCCAACTCACAGATGCTGACCAACAAATATGGCGGCGCATTTCGCGCACAGTCAGGCCGTTGAACGCCCCTAAAACCAGCTCCAACTCAGGTGCCAAAACCGAGACCCATATTCACCTCCCCGTCGCGCCTGCGCCCATCTTGCACCACAACCGCCAAGACATTCAAATACGCGCTGATAAAAAAACCCGTAGGGGTCAGGTTAAAATTGACCGCACCATCGACCTCCACGATATGTCTCGCGACGCCGCATTCGCTAGCCTGAAACGTCGTTTGGTTTTAGCGCATGAATGTAAACACCGCACCGTCCTGATTATCACGGGCAAAGGCCCAAACCTGCAAGGCATCCTGCGCCAAAGCTTACAGGGCTGGCTCAACGACCCGAGCCTAAGACACATAATCGCCAGTATAGCCCAAGCCCATATAAGACACGGCGGCACTGGCGCGTTTTATGTGTTTTTGAAAAGGCTGGGTTAAGCGGGATTTCGAGCTAGGCGCGGGTATGAAAACCATATTCAACTCTCGAATACGGCGCCCTCAAGCTAAGGTAGAGGCTATCACTCCACCAACATTAAACCCAATATGAGCAATAATACACGCTAAAAGGTCGCGCTTCCAAATAAAAATAGCGCCAAAAGCTAAACCGCTAAAGGCGATGAGTATTAGAGCCGGGCTGGGCCAGAACAAGGCGTGTGGGAGCGTGAACAAAAAAGTTGAAATAAATAACGCAAACCCTTTGGATGCACCTAAGTCGATTGCTCTTGAGATCACGAATCCACGAAAGATTGATAGTGTTTAAAATTCTGTGCCATTCCAGTAAGTTTATTAAAAACAGGAATGACTATTATGACCAAATTACCAAGCAAGCCCATGGGCTTCGATTTTGACGACGCTCTTAAATCCTTACAAGCTGGCCAGCCTCTTTCTGGCAAGGGCGGGATATTAACGCCGTTGATCAAGCAGCTAACCGAGGCCGCTCTGGCGGCTGAACTGGAAGCACACATTGCGGGCGAGCAAACCACCAATCGTAAGAACGGTAGCACCAGCAAGACCATCAAGTCCACCTCTGGCAGTTTCTCGCTAGACACGCCCCGTGACCGTTCGGGCAGCTTTGAGCCGCAGCTGGTCAAGAAACACCAGACCCATATGTCTGACGAGATCGAGCGTAAAATTTTATCTCTCTATGCTCTGGGGTCGAGCTATTCGGATATCTCCGGCCACATCGAAGAGATATACGGTATCAATGTTTATACGGCGACCATCAGTGCTGTCACCGACAAGATAATCCCCAAGCTCAAGGAATGGCAGAACCGTCCACTGGAGAGCGTCTATCCGTTCGTCTGGCTCGACGCCATACACTACAAGGTACGCGAAGACGGACACTATAGATCGAAGGCCATTTACACCGTTCTCGGGCTTAAAATCGACGGTACAAAGGAGATATTGGGCTTATATACCTCTGATACCGAAGGTGCTAACTTCTGGCTCTCGGTGCTCACAGACATCAATAACCGGGGCGTAGAAGACATTTTAATCGCCTGCGTAGACGGATTGTCTGGCTTCCCCGATGCCATCAACGCCATCTTCCCGGACACCGAGGTGCAGCTCTGTATTATTCACCAAATTCGCAATTCACTGCGCTATGTTGGCTCTAAAAACCACAAGGAATTTATGGCCGACCTCAAGCTGGTCTACAAAGCCGAGACCAAAGACTTGGCAGAAATAGCCCTTGATAAGCTGGAGGAAAAATGGGGCGAGCGCTACCCAATCGTCATTCGTTCCTGGCGCAAGAAGTGGGGGCACCTGTCGGTATATTTTAAATACTCCGCACCGATCCGCAAGGTCATCTACACCACAAATGCCGTCGAAGCTGTGCATCGCCAGTTCCGAAAATTGACCAAAACCAAAGGCGCTTTCCCGAATGAAAACAGCCTGCTTAAGCTCCTATTCGTAGGCATAAAAAACATGACGAAAAAATGGACGATGCCAATTCAAAACTGGAACTTGACCTTATCCCAACTCGCCATATACTTCGACGGACGTTTAGATGAAATACTGGACATCTAAATGTGTAACCTGACACAGAATTTTGAACAGTCTCGAAAGATTAGCTCTTCGATAACGCCCGCACGTAGGAAGACGAAAAACAGCCACCACCACGGAGCCGTTGCAGCTTCGTTTAATCGCTCTTCGGTGCTTGTGGGGTCGAGGCCTGTGAATTGAGCAATTAAGCCAAAAGTCGCTACGCCCAAAAGAGCGAGTGTGAAGCCGATTGCTGCAGTTGAAAAGGTTGACCGCGAAATGCTTCGAATACCGACCGATGATAAGTTTTTTCTTTCAACAACCACAACATAGGCGATCAAAAACACTCCCATTAACCACCATCCAGTTTCACTCGCCAAAAACGGAAATGAAGAGAATGTCTTTTCAGAATATAGCTCATGTAGTATGAACGCCGTCACTATAGTCGCCAACACTGTAATAAACCGTACTATCGCCATGTGCTGATAATACCAGATTCTATTTCTGCTGATACTACATTCTCTATCAGTGTGCCAATCTCTCCTTTTAACATTAGACCGCCTTCCTACTTACGTCCGACCAACTCCAAATAGCATGCCCTCCAATTGCTCGATCACTGCATCGAAATGCTCGGGCTTTCCTGTGGATTTTTTTATCAACATGGCGCCTTGTAGGGCTGAGGTGTAGAGTTTGGCGAAGCTTGTAGCTGTGCCTGGAAAATGAAAGACACCTGCATCGCGTCCGCCTTTAAACACCCGCGCAAGCCAGACTTCTTGCTCGACAAAAAAACTGGCGAGTATACCTTGTATGTTGGGGCACAGGGTTTCGTAGGTGGCACCAAGAACGCCGAACAGACAAGACACACCCTGCATGTCACGCACCGGGCGGATCGGCGCCATAAAACTTTCATAGGCCTTTTTATAGATTTCAGGGGTGTTGCTCTCGGGGTCGCCCGCATCTATGTCTTGCCACGCATTCATGGTGTTATCCCGGTAGCGGGTCAAGACGGTTGCGCCCAGCTCGGCCTTAGTCGGAAAGTGATAATGTATAGACGCGGTGCGGATACCAAGCTCTTTAGCCAAGTCGCCGTAGGACACCGCATTAAAGCCGCGCACCATCACCAAGTTTTGGAATGTATCGGCGATTTTGCGCGCCGTATCACTTAAAGGACAACATAGAGACTTGTCACTTAATGCGGTGCTAGCCTGTTCTGATATATGGCTGTTCGCCATGAAGGTCTCCTGATTTTTTGTACCATAATGCGGTGAATGCAGAAGCGCCACCAATATTATTTCCCAAAAACATATGTCCCATAAGCATAAATCTCATAAATATGCTTGACTACCTATTAGTAGGTAGATATAGCGCTTTACGGACAATGGCAAGAGCAAGCTACATTTGATTTTACCCCGATGGTTTTCCCTGTGGTTTTACCCTGAGAGACCAAAGCGAACCAAAGCTAACACGGTGACGTTATAATTGGACAGAGTTATGAATACAGCAAAGTTAACACCGCAAACATTCTAGGAAACCGATGATGAATACCAATTTACACACACTACCTCAAAACCCACAAACGCAAGCCGCCCAGAGCAAATGCCGCGAACAGGCTTTGACCAACCTCAACACAGATTTGCGGCTGCCCGCATCTGCGGTTACAGAGGAACTGTGTTGGATGTTATCACCAGAGCCTAGTGTTACCCGAAAATTACTGGAATGCGCCCATAAAAAAGAGAAAAGCGGTGAGCATGTATCGCGCACCACGTCGGTTGTCCGGTATGCGGCGGGGGCAGTTTTTCCCGAGCACACCCACAGCGGCGGTGAAGAGTTTTTGGTGTTGGACGGAACCCTTTCCGACGAAAGCGGCGACTATCCAAAGGGCTGGTATGTGCGCAATCCGCCTGGTGCCACCCATGCGCCGTTTTCAAAAGACGGCGCCAAGATATTCGTCAAGCTTGGCCAAATGCATATATTTGATCGCAAGGTCGTCCGCATAGACACGTCTTGTGCCAACGCCAATTGGCAGACCGTAGCGTGCGGCACCAAAACCTTAAGCCTGTTCGAAAGCCCCCATGAACATGTGGCACTCGTGCATTGGCCAGCCGGGCTGAAGCTTAAGCCTATGCGTTTTGCCGGCGGGTTAGAAATTTATGTTCTGGAGGGCAGGTTTGTCGACGAATTTGGTGACCACCGCCCCGGTGCTTGGCTACGCATTCCCGCAGGTCACGGTCACCAACCACGCGCCGTAGAGGACAGCTTGCTCTATGTTAAAACGGGGCATTTGAAAATTTAAAGTCTATGAACCAGCGCCCTGTGATAACCACCATAGAAGAATCGACCCTAATGCGAGGCGGTACAACATAAACGGCAAGAAGCTAATTCGCTCTATCAGCTTCATAAAAATGGTTATCGCGAAATATGCGGCGACAAATGAAAGCCCGGCCACAATAAGCCCGTCCGTTAACTTCGCCGCACCTTCGCCTGTATTACCGTCTTTCATCAATTTTAGAAAAGCATATGATCCGCCAGCCAAAATAATTGGAATGGCCATCAACATGGAGAACCGCGCCGATTCAGAGCGGGTAAAACCAAGTGCGCGCGCAGCTGTCATGGTTATGCCTGAGCGCGATGTCCCCGGAATAAAAGCCAACACCTGCGCAAAGCCAATAAACATGGCCGCCTTCCAGTTCATACTTTCGATGGTTTTAACCCGCTTGCCCCATATGTCGGCCAACCATAATATGATGCCAAACCCGATCATCGCCCAGGCAATAATGACGGGCGAGCGTACCGCTTCGTCCAAGCCGACCATGCTCATGGTAAAACCGACAATTAACGCAGGCGGCGTGGCCAGTAAAACAAACAAAGCCAATTGTGCTTGCTTGCTGGATTGGCGATCCAGATTAAAACTGACCAAATCAAACCCGCCCGCGACCATCCGCTTGACATCCGTGCGGTAATACAAAATCACCGCACCCAATGATCCTAAATGCGCCATCAAGTCAATGAGTGGCCCTTGGTCTGGCCAGTGCAAAACCTTGGCTGGCAAGATCAAATGGGCGGAACTGGAAACCGGCAAAAATTCCGTTATTCCCTGAATGAGCGCCAGCAATAAATAATGTATCCACGTCATGGCGTATCTATAGTGTCTAGAGAGTTGATTGCAAGTGTAGGGTTGATTTCATCCTTGCCATATTAAGGATGTGCAAAGGCCAAAAACTTGTCTCGCAAAGATATATCCGTAACAAATTTACCTGTGAATTTTGTCGTTATTGTACTTACATTTGGGTGCTGCGCCCCACGCGTTGTCATACATTGGTGGACGGCTTCAATGATGATTGCACAGCCCCGGGATTTAAGATGAGTATCAAGGGCAGCGACGATTTGCGCCGTGAGATTTTCCTGGGTCTGTAAACGCTTGGCATACATATCTACGAGCCGTGCAATCTTCGATATGCCGACAACGCCCCCCTTAGGTAAATAGGCTATGTGCGCCGTACCAATGAAAGGCGCCATATGGTGCTCGCAGTGGGACTTTACATCAATAGAGCGCAACAGCACCATATCATCATAACCGCTCACATCTGCGAATACACGGCTTAATATTTCGGCTGCGTCCTGATCATAGCCGCCAAACCATTCACCAAAGGCTTTCGTCACCCTCTTTGGTGTATCCAGCAAACCTTCGCGCGTCGGATCATCCCCCGCCCATGCCAACAGTGTCCGCACGGCTGCTTCTGCTTCAGACCTATCAGGTTTTGCTAAGTTTAAGTTAGCTATATCCAAGGTGTGTTTCTTGAGCGCACTCATATCGTTGTCCTGTTTTGGTTGAGATTATTGTGTTATCCCAATAACCAGCTTTGCTTGCATCTGTCGGTGGTATATACAAAAATAATCCAGCTTGGTTTGGTTAGTAATGGTCAGGGTGAAGCTTTCACCTTTGTTTAAGCGCCCAGAATTCCAGCTTTTGTCACTTGCTGTGGCTGTGTGCGGAACGATGTCTTTGTTAGTCCAGGTAACGGTGTCGCCTATTTTAACATTAAGCAGTTTCGTTTGAAACCTCATCTTGTGAATTTCGATAATATGGGCGCTAACTTCAACGAGCGCTTGTTGAGAGACTGGTTGTGCGGGAGGTTGTTCGGCGCCGGCTGAACCGGGCGCGCAAACCGCGACCCCGGTGACGGCCAACGTCAAGGCAAAATATATGATAATTCGCATGGGCTTTCCTTATTTACCTAGCTTATTGACCGTCATTTGCGCATGCTCTTGGTGACCTTTGAAAATCCCAAGCCCCACTTCGAACAATTCTTTTACTTCCGCATTTTCAATGTTGGGGATAAATGAATTTTCTACCAAATCATTGACTGCCTTATGATAAGCAAGCTCATTGCTGGCATAATAAATGTCGAACTCTTTGCCGCTCAGACTCTCCAGCTTGGCTATGATTGGCTCTGCGTTTTTATTGAGCGTTTGGCTCAGAAAGTTATCCTGTGCACTAGCCCCCAACTTATCCAAAAGCGCCAAAGCAAGTTCGTTTACAGCCTTATGATCCCGGATCATAGTTTGGGCAAAAGCATGAATGTCCGGATTGGAGGATCGCTTGAGGGCAATATTAGCATAACGAATATCAATATTATCTGCCGTGTAGGCAACATGAGCAATTTCCAGATCGTTTAAATCTGCTGGGGATTGAGCGATCTCCATATTTGCTTCTTTTTTTGCTTCCGCCTTATTTGACGCGCTTTCGCCGTAGCCCGTTTCACAAGCCGAGATACTTATTGCTGCCGTCATCAGCATTGGGATCAAGTAAGTTTTCATTGTTTTTCCTTTTTCATTTAAACTGTTGAAGTCAATTGGCATGAAAAGATTATTATGTCAATTATAAACATAATAATATGTTTATAATAGTATATATACATTATAGATATTTATGCTATATAGCACTCCCTAGGAGAAACCCATGTCCACAACATTGCCATTTGTCGGTCAAACCCAGACAAATTTATTGCATGCCCTGATGCGAAGTGCTGAGGCATTGTCGATCGACGAAATAGCTGTGCAAATCGGTGTAACGAAAACGGCAGCGCGGCAGCATATATTAAACTTGCAACAAGGTGGGTATGTGCAAATCGTAGAGCCTGACATCAGCCGAAAAAAGTCCAGAGGTCGCCCGACCTATAGCTACGAAATTTCCAGGGAGGGTCGCGAGCTATTTGCGCGCCATTATGCGCTTTTCTCGGAAAAAATGATCATAATGCTGAAGGACACACTTGATGAAAAGCAGTTTAAAAAACAAATGCAGGGCTTGGGAATATCATTGGCAGAAGACCTAGCCCATAAAATGCCAAAACCGGTTCGCGGGAAAACACCTGCGGCTGACACGCTAGAAAGCCTCGCAGCTATTCTGCGCGAATTGGGTTATGACGCCCAGCGGAGCGCCCGTAATGAAATTACCGCACATAATTGCGTGTTTCATAAATTGGCAGAAAAATGTGAAATGGTTTGCGAGGTTGACTTAAGTCTTATGCAAAAACTAACGGGTAAAAAACCAGCTCACAAAGAATGCATGGTCAGGGACGGCAAGGTTTGTAAATTTTTGTTTTAACCAATGTTAAGAGAAGCTTCCGAGTAAGATTTTGAATTGGATTGTCTATAGCCCTTAAATTTCCCGCACTCATCCGTAAATTTCAAAGGTTTGAGAAAACTTATCCATGGTTTCATTGCTGGGTTTATGCTGAGGCTATGAAACTTGATATGTGTGCAATAAATAAACTTAGCCCGCCTGGCCTGCTGAATTTGGCGTCTTTGTTTGAGTTGGTGCGGCGGCTGATAGCTGGGCTGGACGTGTACGGTATTGCCAATGACGCTTCGGTGCAAAATGCACTTCTGATGGGGCGGCTGATCCGGCAACTGGGCGAAGGGTATAATTTTAACCAAAACCTGCGCATAAGAGCATGGATTCTGGCCTGTGCGCGGCGGCGGGTCTGGGTACGTTCTGTGATTGGTGAGGCCGCAATAAACCGCTGGCAGCACAAATATGACGTGCTGTCCGGTATTGCGCCCCGCACGGCAATTTCAGCGCCAAAATCAAAAGAAAACCCTTGGCAACAAGCCAGCAAGGCTCAGAACAAGCCTCCAAAGCCAAGAGGTCAAAAACTAGACAAGCAATTCGCCCTGCCAAACCTATCAGAATTGTTTTTTAAGCCGGCCATGGAAGTATCGAGCAAATATGTGCAAAATTCGTCCTACAAAATAGCCCCGGTGTTTTGGCCTCGCCTAGCTCGCGTCCTCACGCCCCCAGTGTTTTGGCCTCACGAACTGACCGATGATTATATACCGCCTAACCATGGGCAGCGCCATAAGAACATCCATGTAGATACCAGTAAACACAGCTCTGCGCCGCAACCCCCACCCCATCAAAACAAGCAAATGCCACTAGAAAACAGTGCCAACTCTGATGTAAAATCTGGCAACAATAATAGCGCAAAACCAGAAAAACATAAACCGCCCTAATTGTCCACAGCCCCAAATAAACGCTCCAGAAAAAGAGTCTTATTTCACTACCCCCAAGGGTAGAACCTATTGCGCTGTAATGAACAATAAATTAGTTGGTTGGTTTCGCAGAGTAAAACCTGAGGAAAGCTAGCGGAAGGCTTTAGGAAAGCTTGACGAAAGCTTGGCGGCAACCTACATCAAGTCCATGACCATTCGACCTATATTGACCGTGCCTAATCCAGTGCTGAAACAGCGCTCTAAACCCGTGACTGAGGTCACGGACGAGACGCGTAAGCTCATGGATGATATGCTGGAAACCATGTACGACGCGCCCGGCATCGGCTTGGCGGCTGTGCAAGTTGGTGTGCCGCTCAATATTATTGTTATGGACTTGGGAAAGTCTAATGCCAAAAACGGGAACAGTGAAGATACGGAAGACGGAGAAGGTCGGGAACCCAATCCGCAATATTTTATCAACCCAGAAATTCTCGAACTGGTCGAAGAACAAAAACCTTATGAAGAAGGTTGTCTCTCGGTGCCCGACGTATTCGACGAGGTCGAGCGTTCTATACGGGTGAAATTGCGTTATCTTGATTATAACGGCAAGGAAGTGGTTGAATGGGCCGAAGGCTTATATGCCGTGTGTATCCAGCACGAAATGGATCATCTAAACGGGGTCTTGTTCATAGATTATCTATCGCGCCTAAAACGTAAACGCGCCGTCAAGAAAGTTCAAAAGGCAGAAAAATTAAAAGAAGACGCGTAATGAGTTTGCGCATCGTCTTTATGGGTACACCGGAATTTGCCGTGCCGTCGCTTTCTGAAATTTTGGCGGCAGGTTATGATGTGGTGCGGGTTTACACCCAACCGCCGCGCCGGGCTGGTCGCGGCAAAACTCTAACCAAAAGCCCAGTTCACCAATTCGCAGAGATTATGGGTATTCCGGTAGAGACACCCGAAAGTTTTCGTAAACCTCGTGTGATAGATGCGCTGGAAAATTTGAACGCAGATGTGGCTTGTGTGGTGGCTTACGGACAAATATTGCCGAAGCGAGCTTTGGCCGCGACCCGCTATGGCTGCCTGAATTTACACGGCTCTAAACTGCCTCGTTGGCGCGGTGCCGCCCCCGTACAGCGGGCGATTATGGCGGGCGACACGGAAACGGCGGCGCAGATTATGCAAATGGGCGCAGGGCTGGATACGGGACCGATTTTGATGTCGGAACTTATTACTATTCAAGACGATGATAACGCCGCGACACTCTCAGAACGTATGTCGCGCATAGGGGCGGGGCTTTGGCCGCAAACTTTAGCGGCCTTAGGGCGCGGCGGCTTGGTGCCCACAGAGCAACAGGGCGAAGTGATTTATGCGGCCAAAATAGATAAAGCCGAAGCGCGGTTGGATTGGAGCAAGCCTGCCCAAGACTTAGAATATCAAATACGCGGCCTATCGCCGTTTCCGGGGGCTTGGTGCGCGTTACCGGGGCGCAAAGGGAATGAACGAGTCAAGATACATTTGGCTCGGGTCGAAGATGGGAACGACGAACCGGGAGCGGTTTTGGACGGTAAATTATTGATAGCGACTGGCGCGGGCGCTCTGCGTTTATTGCGCCTGCAACCCGCCGGGAAATCCGCTATGGACGCCAGCGATTATCTGCGCGGGCGGCCTGTTGCGACAGACACAAAGTTAACATGACCCGCTATAAACTAACCATAGAATATGACGGTAGCCCGTATTTTGGCTGGCAACGGCAAAAGGATCAACCGAGTGTTCAGCAAGCAATAGAAGAAGCCTGCCAAGCCCTCGACGGAAAACTCCCAACGCTGTTCGGTGCGGGGCGTACCGATAGCGGTGTACATGCGCTGGGGCAAGTTGCCCATGTGGATTTAGTCAAAGGCATAAGAGAAGACAAAGTCCGCGACGGGCTGAACTATCATCTCGCCGATCACCCGATTACCATATTGGATGTGCAGGCTGTTAGCGATGAATTTCATGCCCGCTTCGATGCCACATCTCGCACATACCTTTACCGGGTCATAGACCGCCGGCCGAAACTGGCTTTGGATAAAGGCCGGGTTTGGCGCTTGCCCGTTAAACTCGATGCGGACATCATGCACCATGCGGCGGGCGGTTTGCTCGGCGAACACGATTTCACCACTTTTCGCGACAAAAGGTGCCAGTCGAAATCCCCGGTCAAAACTCTGGACGAATTGGCAGTCATGCGCGTAGGCGCAGAAATCCATATCCACGCCAAAGCCAGATCGTTCCTGCACCGCCAAATCCGCTCAATCACCGGAACATTGGTCGAGGTCGGCATGGGCAAATTAAACGCCCAAAGCGTAATTGATGCCTTGGCCGCCCGCGACCGCACCGCGTGTAGTCCCGTCGCTCCGCCAGATGGTTTGTATTTGATGGCGGTTGGTTATGATGCGTAGGGTTTTAAGCGTTGTCGGCGGTATTTGCATACTGACAGCCTGCGCCACAGTTGAAACCCGCTTGCCCGTTCCGTCTACTTCCCAACTTGATATTGAAGCAAAAAACCAAGAAACCGAAGCCTTCGCCAGATACTTAAAAATGCGCAAACGTCTCGACAACGTCAGCGCACCTATCCTTGCGGCCAATGCCGAATTGTGCGCTAAAACTCGCGCAGATTTCGGCATCATTACCCACACTAAAAAAACCTACCCCAAGCATTTGCGAGACGCCGCCGCCCGGCGGCTAGCGGCAGGAGATACCCATACTGTACTATTTGTGCGGGGCGGCAGTGCGGCAGACACAGTAGGCATTAAGCGCGGCGATGTTTTAATCGGGGATAAGGACAAGCCGATTTCCGCCACTGATAAGAGTTTTAAAAATACGGACAGCCTACATATTCGCCGGGGCGGACAAGACATGCATATGTCCGTCAAAGCAGACCAAATCTGTGATTACGCAGTGGTGTTGAAAATGTCCGGCGCGGTCAATGCCTATGCCAATGGCCGGGCGGTTATTGTCACCACCGCAATGATGGATTTTGCGGTCAGTGACGACGAACTGGCTTTGATAATCGGGCACGAATTGGCGCACAACACCATGCGGCATGTCCCCAAAGCCGTTTGGAACACGGTAATTTCCGGCTTGGCGACCCGCACCACAAGACCGTTTGAAAGCGAGGCTGACTATGTCGGCCTATATTATATGGCGCGGGCGGGCTATAATCTGGACGGGGTAGAAGACTTCTGGCGCAGGCTAGGGGTTCAATATCCCAAAAGCATAGTCCGCGAAAAAACCCATCCGGTAACGCCGCAAAGGTTGCTGGCAATCCGCATGACGGTCGCAGAAGTAGAGGCCAAGCGGGCGGCAGACGCAGAATTAGTGCCGAACTATTTGCCAGGGAAAACACCGCATTATGCGAAATAATTTGGTGATATTCTTTGGGGCATTGCTCTTGGCCAGTTGCGCCAGCACACCCCAATCTCTGACATTTCGTCAACAATTAGACATTTATAAAGACATGAAAATCCGACTGTATAGGGTGGCTAGTCCGATCAAAGTATCAAGTGCAGAGATATGTCCTTCAGCCACATTTTATAACGGAATTTTAGCACATAATCTATCTGACTATCCTCAGCTTATGCGGCCAGTTGCGCAATTTAATTGGGGTCTGACTTATGAAAATGCATGGTTATATTCTGTACGTTTTCAAGATGCCGCTTGCACGGGTACTTTGGAGTTGAGCTATAATAAAGAACCAAATGCCTGGACGGATGGAGAAGGCATTTTTGTAACCCCATCATTGTTGAATAAGGTTGATGACCTTTCTCTTGCCTTAATTATAGCCCACGAACTTGCTCATATTGCATTAAACCATGCAGACAAAGAACCATCAGAAAAATTGGAACGGGAGGCAGACCGCTTTGCCCTTTTTATGCTTGCCCGCGCAGATCTAGATTACCGCAAAGCTGCCTTGCAAGATACGGCCAGTAAACCGCCTGATAAAGGCGGGCAAAAATATTTGGATACGCGTAACCGCGAAGTTTATTTTCGTGAAGTCATTGCAGAAATCGACAAATTGAAGAAAGAGGGTAAAGCTCTGGTGCCTTAGATTTTTCCTAAGACAACTTACCCCTCACCTTGTTCCTCTCCCTATGGGAGAGGAGACGCGGGCTTGAATTTCGTCATCAAAGAAAACGCAGTTTTCTCACCTCTCCTTTGGGGAGAGGTCGGCGCTTTTGCGCCGGGTGAGGGGGTAGAATGGGGAATTTACCCTTCAACATCGGCCAAAACTGTGATTGTGTAAATTTCTGGCACGTTTATTTTTTTGCCCCCAGCATCTTTTCTCGCAGGCACATATACCGGAGGTCTGGCGAAGGTTAGGGTTAGGGGAATTTGTTTTGCACCTGCCTGGATATCGGCATTAAACAGCATCACATGTAAGCCGCCGCGCTCGAACTTGGTAGTTTGCTTAGGCAAAACTTTAACAGATTTAACCATGCGCATTTTCATCATGCCGTCTTCGTGCAGATGGGTGTGAAGCTCGACCTTCTGGCTTATGGGGCTGGCGGCAGATAATAATTCGTTCGCGCCGCCGTCGTTGACAATATCGAAATAAGCGGCGGCGGTGGTTTGCCCGGGGGCAGGCGGACGAATAGTGGCGTTTTCAACCCTTATATTCGGGTGCGCAGTTTCCTTGTCCGAAAACACCAAATAGGCCGTAGCCAATGCGGTCAAGACGACGAGAACAATTGCCGGATAGCCCAGGATTTTTCCGATAGTCATATTTTATGCTCCCCAAAAGCCCATCACTTTGCGGACATCGTCCATGATGGGTGCTGAAATTTCTGCGGCTTTTTCTGCACCGCGTCTCAGGACGACGTCAACTTCGTCCGGATTATCAAGATAGTTATTGAGGCGTGTGCTAATTGGTCGCAGATGCTCTACGGCCAAATCCGCCAGCGCAGGCTTGAACACGCCAAAGCCTTGACCGCCGTATTCGTCCAATACTTGTTGGTCTGACATGCCCGAAAGCGCCGCGTAAATGCCGACCAGGTTTTTGACCTCGGGACGGTCTGCAAGCTCGCCCACATTGTCTGGCACCATGCCTGCATCCGTGCGGGCTTTGCGAAATTTTTTGGCAATTGTATCGGCGTCGTCCGTCAGGTTAATACGCGAATTATCAGACGGGTCGGACTTGGACATTTTCTTGGTGCCGTCCCGCAGCGACATAATCCGGGCGCCGGGGCCTTTTATAAGAGGCTCAGGCAAGGGGAAAAATCCGGGCACGCCGAAATCATTATTGAACTTTTGCGCGATGTCGCGGGACAATTCCAAATGCTGTTTCTGGTCTTCGCCGACCGGAACATGGGTGGCTTTGAACGCCAGAATATCTGCGGCCTGCAAGACGGGATAGGCATATAGCCCCACCGAAACTCGCTCTGAATTTTTCCCGGCTTTGTCTTTGAACTGGGTCATGCGCGACAACCAGCCGACACGAGCAACACAGTTGAAAAACCAAGCCAGCTCAGTGTGCGCCGCCACTTGGGCTTGGGGATAAATAATGGCTTTGTCCGGGTCAACACCCGCCGCTAGATAGGCGGCAGCGATTTCGCGGGTTTGGGATGCAAGTTGCTTCGGGTCTTGAAATACCGTCACCGCATGTAAATCAACTATACAAAACACGCACTCATGCTCGTCTTGCAAATCTACGAACTTGGTGAGCGCCCCCAGATAATTCCCAAGATGCAAGGCCCCCGTTGGCTGCATGCCTGAAAACACACGGCTTGGGCCAGAATAGTTTTGATCTTTTTCCATCATGTTTCCATTATTTCTTAAGCGCATTACGCAGGTCTGAAATTCCGTAGGCTTTAAACACCAATGCAGAGACGGCGTAAAGCACAAACCCTAGTCCAGAGACGAGAACCAGTAGAGAATAATTTTTGATAATGCTTCCGTCGAGCATAGGGGTGAAATAAGTTGCTAGCCACCAAGTCGCGATGCCCATGATGAAGCTGGCGAGGGCAATGCGCGGCAGGCGGCTTAATAAGCGTGTGTCCGGGACAAAGCTTTCATCGCGGAGCAAGGTGCGGGTTAAGAAAAATACATTAACCCAACCCGCAAAGGAGGTGGCCAGAGCCAGACCCCAAAACCCGACTTGTAGGAACAGGATATAGCCGAACACAAGATTGATGACGGCGGAAATCCCGGCGTAAAACATCGGCGTTTTGGTGTTCTCGCGGGCAAAAAATGCGGGCGTTAGAACTTTGATTAGCACGAATGCGGGTAGGCCAATGGCAAACATCCGCAGCGCCGTGCCAGTGGCTTTTGTGTCCGCCGCGTCAAATGCCCCGCGCTCAAACAGGCCGCTAACTAGAAACTCTGGCATGGTTGCCAAGGCGACGGCAGCGGGCAGTGTCAGGAATGCGGCGATTTCCATAGCGCGGTTCAGAGATGTTTTTGCACCTTGTTCGTCACCACTGCGCAGGCGTCTGGACAAGGCGGGCAAGAGGGCTACCCCCATAGCAATCCCGATCATGCCGAGGGGTAATTGATAAAGTCTATCTGCGTAATTGAGCCACGAAGCCCCGCTAGCTTGCATGGTGGAAATGTTGTGGCTGACCATAATGTTAATGTGGGTGATGCCTGCGGCGAGCATGCCGGGGATGCCTAATGTGAGAAGACGCTTCATGCCCGGCGTCATGCGCGGGCGCATAAGCTTAATCCGTACCCCGGCCTTGCGGCACGCCCAGACAATCATGGACAATTGTAAAATGCCCGAAAAACTCATACCAATACACAGAAAAATTACCAATTGCGCTTGGTGCCAATCAGCTTTCATCATGGCGGTAAAAATCCCGATCAGGACGACATTCAAAAGGACGGGCGCAAAGGCGGCGGCGGCGAAGCGGTGGCGTGTGTTGAGGATACCCGAAAACATCGCCGTCAAGGAAATCAATAAGAGATAAGGCATGGTCAACCGCGCACCGATAACCGCCAAGCCGTAGGTGGATATAGTGCCGCCAAAGCCCGTATCTATATTGGCTTCACGCCCCAATCCTGCACCAAACAGGTTCAAAGTCCACGGCATGGTAAGTTCAAATATGACCACCAAAATTGCGACTATAAACAATAGCCCGGCAAAGGCTTGGCTGGCAAATTGGTCTGCTCCCGCCTCGCCGTCTTCTTCTATGCGCCTTGCATAGAGCGGTACGAAAGCGGAGTTAAAGGCACCCTCGGCGAAAATACGGCGAAACGTATTGGGTATTTTATAGGCGGTGACCAACGCATCATTGATAGGCCCCGCGCCCAAATAACTCGCAGACAAAGTATCGCGCACCAAACCCAGCACCCGGCTCACCAAAGTCAATGCGCCAATAATGGCTGTGGATTTAATCAGTTTCATGGACGTGTTTACTCCTGCCCCGCGAATACAGCAAGCAGGCCCTTGCGCAAACTGTTTTCATCTGGCGGATTTCCCGGTGCGGGAGTGACGTAAAACACATCAATAGCTTTGGGGCCGATGACTTCAATATGGGCGGAGCGGACGGACAGTTTATGGTCGGCCAAAACAAGCGCCAAAGCATGCAAAAGCCCGGAACGGTCACGACCCTCAACCTCTATAATAAATTCTTGTTTGTCCTTTTGCAAAATGGAAACACGCGGATGCACGGGGATGGCTTGGGCGCGGCTAGATATAGAGCTGGGAGCAACGGTTTTTATATCAAGATCTCCCTTAGCGGCCAACAAGGTTTTGGCTTCTAAATCTCGTAACCGCAGCTCGTTATTACGGCCAAATGCTAGCCCTTCCGCATTTTGCAAATAGAAGCGGTTGAACACGCGACCATCGTCAGCCGTGTGCAATTTCGCACCAATAATGGACGCGCCGCAAAGCGCTATGGCACCCGCTAAATCAGCGAATAAATGTGGGCGGTCTTGGGTTAGCACCCAAAGCTCTGTGATGTCTTTGGGGCGGTCTAATTTGGTGCGGATAAAATGGGTTTTCTGTTTTGCCTTTTTGGACAAGCGCGCCAGTATCACGTCCTGTTCGTTCTCTGCGCTATCCTCATTCGTGCCCATGCCCATCAAAATTTTGCGGGCACCAAAATAAAGCTGGCGCAAAAGTTCGCCCTTCCAGTCATTCCATATACCCGGCCCGACGGCGCGAATATCCACAACCGTAAGCACCGTTAGCATTTGCAGGCGCTTCAAGGAGCCAACCGTGCGCGCAAAGGTTTCGACCGTGTCCGCATCGGTTATATCGCGGCGCTGGGCCGTCTCGCTCATAGATAAATGATTGCGCACTAACCAAGATATAGTTTCAATATCGGCGTCCGGCAAGCCGAGCCGCAAGCCCGCTTCGGTGGTTAGCCTTGCTCCGTCTTCGCACTGGTCACCCTCGGCCTTGCCGACATCGTGAAACAGACAGGCCAGATAGACCAACAACCGTGTGCGGGTGTTCCAGTCTTTGATAAAACTACTGGCCAAAGGATGTTCACGCTCGCATTCGCCGCTCTCTATGTCGTGAAGGAATTGCACCAGAGAAATCGTATGTTCGTCCACCGTATAGGCATGGTGCATGTTGAACTGGGTGCGGCCAACAATCTCGCCAAATTCAGGCAGGTAGGCACCCAATATCCCGGCCTCGTTCATAGTGCGTAATATCGCGGCGGGAGCTTTGCTCTCTAACAGTATTTTGTAAAACACCTGAGCAATGTCCGGGTCTTGACGAAAGCTGTCGTCTATGCGGTGACGATTTGCGAGCAGGGCTTGGAAGGCGTTTGGGTGAATGTCTAGATTGCGCGCCCCCGCTATACGGAACAAATGCAGCGTCAAAATTGGCCGCGTCTTTAGCCGTGCCGCCGCTGTGAAATTAAGCCGCCCGTGTTCCAAAACAAAACCTGGCTCTTTGAGGCCGCGCCGGGATGTAGGTAAAAATCTGTCCAGACCCTGTGGCAAAAGCAATTGGCTTTCGGCTTCCAATTTGGCGCAGGCAATGCGGGTCAAAGCGCCAACCTCGCGGGTAGTATTGAAATAAGCATGCATGAATGTGCCGACCCGTTCTTCGGGCGTAGAGCCAAGCGCCCCCATGCGTTTGGCTAATTCAGCTTGTTTGTCAAAGCTTAATATTTCGGTAGCCCGCCCGCCGAGCATATGAAGATGTATGCGTGTCGCCCACAGGAATTCTGCAGATTCGCTGAACCGTATAGCGGCTTTTCTATTGAGCAAGCCGAGCTGCATATAAGCGGTCACGCCGTGGGGGTTAACGGGCGCCTCTTTTCTTTTGCCGCCGTAAATGAATAGGGAAATCCAGTATAATTCGTGCAAATCCCTAAGGCCGCCTTTGCCCTCTTTGACATTTGGCTCAATCACATAACGCGAATTGCCCTCGCGCTCATGACGGTTATCCCGGGCGGTAAGTTTGACGGCGATATATCTACGCTTGCGGGCGCGGTTGCGCTCCTTAGCCAGCAAGCCGACAAGCTTGGTCGCCGGCTCTTCTGCCCCCGCCAATAAGCGCAAATCCAACATGGCGGTCAATACGGTTTCGTCTTTGCGGCCAAGCTCGATACTTTGACTGGGAGAGCGTGTTGCATGGCCAACTTTAAGTCCCATATCCCACAGCATATAAAGAATATATTCTGTGGTTTTTGCACAGATTTTTTCGTCGGCCTTTGGGGATGTCAGGAACAATAAATCCAAATCAGAGAACGGCGCCATTTCCCCGCGACCATAGCCGCCGACAGCGCACAGAGATACCATCTGGCCTGCACCCGAAAACAAATTTTGGGCGGCGTGGTCGAACAGGGCAATAAGAATATCGTCGTGGGCTTTTGCTGTCGCGGCGGCGGTATCAAGAGCGCTCACTTTTCCGGCCTCAAATGCGCTTAGGATTTTTTGGGTATTGGCCGCAAGATGCTTTTTCAACACGGCGAGAATTTTTGCTTTGTCATCCCCAATTACCGCAAGTTGATCAAGCAAGGTCATGTTAATTTGCCTCGGAAATGGTTTTAAGCTCGTATAGCAAATCCAACGCTTCGCGCGGTGATAATTCGTCCACGTCCAAACTAGATACGGCTTTATCAATGGCAGACGGTTTGGCTTTTGGGGCTGGCTTGGGGGCGGAAAATAACGGCAGGCCGCCGAGTGCGTCCGCGCTATCGGCGTCCGCTTCCAGCCGTGCCAAGACGTCTTTGGCACGCTCTACGGCGGCGGCGGGTAAGCCTGCTAATTTGGCCACTTGCACGCCGTAGGATTTATCGGCGGCACCGTCTGCTACATCGTGCAAGAACACCAGGTCAATTTCCCCGTCTTCTTTGGTCCACTCCTTGGCACGCAGACACGCATTGCCCGCATGGGGGAATTTTTCCATTAGGTCGGTTAATTCATGGTAGTGTGTTGCAAATAAGGCTCTGGACTTATTTATTTCGTAAAGATGTTCCGCCGCCGCCCATGCGATAGAAAGCCCGTCAAAGGTGGCGGTGCCGCGCCCAATCTCGTCCAAAATAACGAATGTTCGCTGGCTAGCCTGATTGAGTATGGCCGCAGTTTCGATCATCTCTAACATAAAGGTCGAGCGACCACGAGATAGATCATCGCTCGCCCCGACCCGGGAAAACAGCGCATCGGCGACCCCGATAAGCGCCTTAGTCGCGGGCACGAAACTACCCGATTGCGCCAGTACAAACATTAAGGCGTTTTGCCTGAGATAAGTCGATTTACCCGCCATATTGGGGCCAGTGATTAGGGTTAAGCGCCGCGCTTGTTTACCGCTGGCATCAAGGTGACAATCATTGGCGGTGAAGCCTTGACCGCCGTCGCGTTTCAATGCGGCTTCGACCACCGGATGGCGTCCGTTTTCGATATGAAATTCCAAACTATCATTGATAGTTGGGCGCACGGCTTTGGCGTCCTCCGCCCACTGGGCTAATGCGCTCATCACGTCAAGATCGGCCAGCGCCGCTGCCGCCGTGCGGATAAGTTCCGCTTGCTCGTGGATGCGGGCGCGTAAGCTTTCGAATATCTCCAATTCCAATGCCAGAGCTTTGTCTGCGGCTTGTGCGATTTGTGCGTCCAGGTCGACCAGTTCGGTGGTGGTGAAACGCACACCGCTCACCAGCGTCTGGCGGTGGATAAAATCGTCTTTGTGCGGGCCGGCTAGCATGGTATCGCCGTGCTTGGGGGTGACCTCGATGAAATAGCCCAGCACATTATTGTGTTTAATTTTGAGCGCCGTCACCCCGGTTTTCTTAGCGTAGTCCGCTTGCAAACCCGCAATGATACGGCGGCTGTCGTCGCGGAGTTTCAAAAGTTTATCCAGTTCAGGCCGCCAGCCTGCATTGACGAAATTACCGTCTCGCGCCAGCATAGGGGCTTCGGGTTTTACGGCTTTGCCAATATCGCGGATAAGCTTGGCCAGTTCCGGTTTGTCGGCTAGGCTGAACGCGGATAGGGCATCCATCAGATTGCGGGGTATATCCAAATCGGGCTGGAGGGCGAAATCAGCATTAATCTGCTCGCCTTGTAATAAGCCCGCCGCAACGGCCATGAGATCTCTGGGGCCGCCGCGCCCTAGCACCAGCCTTGAGGCGGCGCGCGCCGGGTCGCCTGCGCTTTTTAATTTAGTGCGCACGGTGGTGCGGAGGGTTCTGTCCGAGACAAAAAACTCGACCGCATCCAGCCGTGCGTTAATCTCGCTCGTATCCACCAAGGGCCTTGAAAGCCTTGCCGCCAAAGCCCGTGCGCCCGGCCCGCTGACCGTGCGGTCTATGACGGAGAGGAGCGAGCCTTTACGCCCGCCCGTTTGGGTGCGTTCAATCTCTATGCTGGCGCGGGTGGCCGGGTCTATGGCCAAAAATCCGGACGTGCGGCGCTGTTTGGGAGGGCTAAGTTCGGTTGGTCCGCCTGCTTGGGTTAGCTCCAAATAATCAAGGAGTACGCCTGCGGCCATTAATTCCGCTTTAGAATAGGCGCCAAACCCGTCGAGCGCACCAACCCCGTAGCGATCCTTGAGCCGCCGCTCGCCTGCACGGGCATCAAATTTTGCATTGGCTACTGGGGTCAAACTGGCGCGGCTTGTCTCCAGGGCATCTTTATAATCAGGGGATTGGTAGGCGGTTTCCGATAGCACGATTTCGCGCGGTGCCAGGGCAGACAGTTCTGCTTCTAGGCGCTCTGGGTCAATCTCGCAAACCTCGAAACTGCCGACCGATACATCCGCCCAAGCCAATGCCGTAGCGCCAGTATGGGTACTGGCGATGGACAGAATATAATTAGAACTACGGGCATCCAGCAAAGTGTCTTCGGTCAAGGTGCCGGGGGTGACCACGCGGACAATCTCCCGCCGAACCACGGCTTTATAGCCGCGCTTTTTGGCCTCCTTGGGGTCTTCGGTTTGTTCGCAAACCGCGACTCTAAAACCTTTTTTGATCAGGCGCTGTAAATAAGTTTCAGAGGCGTGGACGGGCACCCCGCACATGGGTATGTCCTCGCCCTTGTGCTTGCCGCGCTTGGTCAGGGCAATATCGAGCGCCGCCGCCGCATTGACCGCATCGTCGAAAAACATCTCGTAAAAATCACCCATGCGGTAAAACAAAATAACATCCGCACCCGCCTCTTGCTTAATACCAAGAAACTGCACCATCATCGGTGTAGGCTTTTGGGGTGTGGGCTTTGCGTGTTCGGTTATGTTAGCGGGCTTGTTCATACACGCACTTTCGCAAGGCACGAGCCGATGCGCAAGAGAAAGTGGTTGAAAAAAGTCGCTTATTCGTCTTTGTGAACAAGGCCCTTAGCGGCATCTGGGGCTTTGGCCATAATAATGAAAATCAGAATTAAGGCAGGGAGACCGTAACTGGCCGTAAGTAAAAAGAAGTTTTTGGCACCCATGACTTCATAAATGACACCGGAAAACCCAGCGATAAACTTACATACCAGCGCGTAAGCAGAACTGAGCAAAGCGTATTGGGTGGCGGCAAATTTACGGCTAGCCAAGCTTGACATGTAAGCAATGAAAACCGTGCCAACAAATCCTGCCGCAATATTATCGGCTCCAATTGTCACCAGGAGTTTGATGCTACTTGCGTCCGTTTGTGTTGCTAGCCAGGCAAAGGCTCCATTGGTAATAATCGTCAGAACAGCTCCAGCAATCAACGTGCGCATAAGCCCAAACCGAACACAGCTAAACCCACTAATAAAAGCACCAAGAATTAACGGCCAAGGCCCGAATGTACCCGTGATCAACCCGACTTGGGTTTTACTATATCCAATGTCCGCATAAAACGGTTGGGTCATTACCCCCATGGTAAAGTCGCTTAGTCGGTAAAGAGCAACCAGCGCCAAAACCATGAGTGTCCACTTACCATAGCGTTCAATAAAACTTAAATATGGGTCAATGACATTGGCTTTAAACGCAGCTTTCAACCCGATGTTTTCAGGCCTTTTTTCGTGAAACGGTTCGCGAATATATAGGATTACAATTATGTTGAATGCCATTAATGTTGCCATAAAATAATATATATTATTCCAGCCTATGACGTCCGCACCCGCCATGGCAAACCCCGCCGCCATAATTGCAAACCGGTACCCAAGTTGGTAGACGGCTGCCATGTTGGCTTGTTCATCATTCGGCGCAGATTCGATACGCCACGCATCTACGGATATATCCAGCGTGGCTCCGCTATAGGTGAGAACAAAAGCCCCAATAACCAATAAGCCCAGACCCGCCTCAATCTGCCATGATGCAATCAGCGCCAAGCCGATAATTGTACCCAAGATTGCAATCATCATCCATGATCTGCGTTGCCCCAGTTTTCGGGTTAGAAATGGAATACGTGTACGGTCAACAACCGGTGCCCATAGGAATTTCAGGGCGTAGGCGAGGCCAATCCAGTAGAAAAACCCGATCGTGCTTTTTTCCACACCAGCATCTGTCAACCAGCGCGATAACTTGGAGAAATACATCATGAACGGTAGCCCAGATGCAAACCCCAGCGCCAGCATAGCCAGTATTTTTGGCTTAAAATAACTGGTTACGGCACTAGACCATGACACAGTTTTATTTGGTTCTATTTCGATTTTATTTTGCATAATTAAGAGTAACTATGCGTTGACGATTTACGTCCGTCCAGCTTTTTTTGAAACCGCTAACTAGCCCGTTTCTTCTCTTCGTCGGACTTGGTCCAATTCACCACTATTTCTGAAAGCTCTTCGGCGCTGACGGGTTTGGTCATGAAGTCGTTCATGCCGGAATCGAAGCAGGCATTTCGGTCGTCGTCAAAAGCATTAGCGGTCAGGGCAATGATCGGTATAGTTGAGCCAAGTGCCCGGATTTTACGCGTCGCTTCTAACCCGTCCATATTTGGCATGCGCATATCCATAAAAATTAGGTCGTATTTTTTCTTGTTAACAGCCTCTAACGCCAATGCACCGTCTTCCACAGTGTCCACGGCTGCACCCTCCGCCTCTAATAAAGTGCGTGTAAGAAGAGCGTTGATCGCATTGTCTTCGGCGAGCAAGATTTGAAGGCCTTCACCGAGTTTTGATGCGCTTCCATCGACCTTATCGTCATATGCATCCTGCGCCGTTTCTTTTTCTGGGGCAGGCCCGCCGACGGCTTTTGCGATTACTTCGTCGCGCCAGTTGGTGCCCAATACTGTCGTGCTGTCTTTGATCGGTAGCGCACGACGCTCCATCATGCGCGTCTCTTCTTTAATTTCATCCGCGTGAGCAAGCGTTGGTTTAGGGGGTTGCGCAAGATCCACAGGCTCTTGAGCCGCAGCTTCCATACTGATTTGATCGGCAACAGGCGGGGCAACCACGGCGCTTGCGGGCGTAGCTTGTTCGGTTTTATTGTCATCATAGGCGAATTCGTCTGCGCGCTTGTTAAGGGTGTCTTGAAACTCTGACGAAATGTCCGGCGCCGCCAGAGCGGCGGGCGGAACAGGCGTTGACGCCACCGGTGGTTCTACTAGTGTCGCTGGGGTAGCCGGAATAACGTTTTCTGCCAGTTGCTTTGCAGGTGCCATAAAAATCGTAACATTGCGGGCAATCGCTAAAGCATTGCCGTCCGCCATAGCGCTTTCAACCCAATCATAAATATTTTCGCCAGGTGCAACACCAATACGGGTCTCAAATCTTTGTGCGCCTGCCGCAACAGGTTCTGGCCATCCGGCAAGGGGTTTTCCGCACCAATCCTCGACACGACCGCCGTATAATTGCAAGAAAGCGGCATTAACAAACAATACCAACCCTGACTGGTCGCGTTTAAGCAGCGGATCCGGCCACGGCCATAAATTTGATGCTAAAACTTCGTCTGCAGACATGCTTTATTCCCTTAAGGCCCAAAATGGGACAATATTGAGGGTAATTTAGACGAGATTTCCTAAAAATAGTCTTACTAAAATGATGTTTTTTGCAAAAAACAATATTTTTAGCCAAATGGTGGGCTATTTGCTCCCAAAACTGGCTAAATCTCGCCGAATTCCCGGCCATGCGGGCAACATCGTTAACCCTCTTGCTACATAATAGATCAAAAATGCACTCCAGACACCTGCACCGCCAAATTTTGGCGCAAGCAAAGAATGGGCGGATAAATATATGATTACCGCAACCACGCCCGCATTGCGCATAGCGGCTGTGCGCGTTATGCCGATATAGATACCATCAAGCTGCCAAGCCATAAAACCAAGTACGGGTGCCAGGGCGCAAAATGGGAGATAGGCTCGTGCGGTGGCACGGACTTCGGCATCTGTAGTCAATTGGTCGATAATGAACGGGCCAAAAAAGTAAGCAGCCAGACCGCACAACACGGCAAAGACAAACGAAAATTCGCTGGTAAGGCGCACCGCCCTGTCAAAGCGTTTGGTGTCGCGGGCGCCGAATGCAGAGCCAACCCGAGCTTCGGCCACATGGGCGAAGCTATCAAGCACCAGAGCAATCATGGTGATGAACTGCATGAGAACGGTGTGCGCAGCCAGAAAAGTTGTGCCCTGAGCCGTGGCGGCGCGGGCAAAAAACGTAAATCCGAGGGTAAGGGCGACTGTACGGATGAAAATATTGCCATTGGCAGTGCCTAGTTTTTTGAGGGCGGGTATATCAAGAAGGGTAGATAACTTTGCCGCGCCTTTATCAAAACCGCCGCGGTTTTTGATTTCAAACCCCGCCAAAACAAGCCCGGCAAATAGCCCGCACCATTCGGCAATAGCCGAAGCTATCCCGACGCCGTAAAGCCCCCAGCCGAACTTGGCAACGAATAAGAGAGATAATGGTGCGTTGATCAAATTGAGCACAATTTGCATATACAGCGCACGGGCAGGGCGAGCCAGCCCGATGAACCAACCCATGAGCGCAATAGACGACAAGGTTGCGGGCAGCCCCCAAAGCCTAGCATGGAGATAGCTACGCGCCCCTTCATCCACGGCGGCTTCGGCTGGGAAAAATTGCATGATTCCGCCAATGAGGAAACCTTGAAATGCGAAAATCAGCAGACCAATGGCAAAGCCCATAGGCACGGCGCGAAACAGATGGGCTTGCACGGCACCCTGGTCGTCCGCTCCGTCTGCTTGTGCGGATAGTCCGCCCGTACTCATGCGTAAAAAGCCAAACCCCCAATAGAAAATACCGAAAATAACGGCTCCTAAACCAATACTGGCAAGGGCTTCGCGACCCACGAAATTGCCGATAACCCAAGTATCTACAAAACCAACAATCGGTGCCGCTGCATTGGCTAGCATGATCGGAAGCGCGCCGTAGAGTACAGCCTTTCTAGTTAATATTTTGGAAGAGGAAGTAACAGCAGACATTATTTTTTGTCGGGTTTTTCATCAGGCTTGTACTCTGTTTTTGGTGCCAATAAAAAATGCCCGTGCAGAATGGAAATCGGTTCGTCATACCTGTCTTGCCAAGCCCGCACCCGGACATTAGCGACCCTTGAGCCTTGCTTTGCGACCACGGCACGGGCGAAGGTGTCTTTGGGGTTTCCGCGCCGCAGATAATCCAGATTAATGCCAATTGGTTTGGGCAGAGGTTTCGGTTCGCCCATCAGCCATAATTGTACGATCGCCGCAGTTTCCAAAAATGCGCCCACCGCTCCACCGTGCAAAGCTCTTAGCATAGGGTTACCAATAATATGCGGGCCGTAAGGGAGGATTAAGGTCAGCTCATCCCCCATTAAAAGCGGACGAATGGCCAATTCCTTGGCGTAAGGAATGCGGTCCAGTGCAGCGGCAATTTCGGCTTCGTTCAAGTGAAAATCACTCATGGTTTACCCCCTTTATCTGATGCGGGCGGCAGATCAGAGACCGCCTTGGAGCGGGCTAAAGGGCTTGTCGTGCCTTTGAAGTTTCTAGCCGTTGTCATAAAGCTGGCTTGAGACGTAGCGACCGGGTCGTCCACATCCCCGTCGTGAGCAATAGCCCTGACGAAAGCAATATGGCGTGTCGTTTTATAGGCATGAGCTTCAGCGATAATTGTTTTGCCTGGCTTACCTGCACGCATATAGTCGATGCGTAAATCCAACGTAGCAACAGGCATGGCGCTTTCAAACGAGGAAACCGCAGCAAGGCCGGACGCTTGATCCAACAGAGCCGTCAACACCCCGCCGTGAAAAATTCCGTTGTCCACATCACCGACCAATTTCTTGTCGAACGGCAAGCTCAAAGTTGCCCGGCCAATATCAATGGCAACAAATTGCATGCCGAGGAATTTGGCATGGGGCGTGCCCTCTACAAACATAGGCGCCAAGTCCCACAATCGTTTTAGTCTTTCTGAATTTTGGTCTACACTCATTTTACGCTTCCGGTTTTTGCACATCATAGGACTGGCGTAGCGAATTGCTACAGGATGTTGTAATATTTTATCGATAATTCATTGCGGCAATTGACGGAACTCTGATGGTCGCCAAAGCTCTGGTGATTGCAAGGCATTGTTATCCATATAGATAGTTATGGTGGAAATACAAAACACACAATTAAGATCTCTCCACAAATCCGTCCAGCACCTTCTTGTTTCCCGCCTTCTCAAAAGCTACGTCCAGCTTGTTGCCTGTGGCACTCATAATCCGCCCATAGCCGAATTTTTGGTGGAAGATACGCTCGCCGACTGTGAAGTTTTCACCTTTGTCTCTGGTCGGCTTGCGCACGGCAGTGCCTTCTATGGTTTTGTTTTTTTGGAACCTTTGCCAGCCAGCAGAACGTGGTTTGTTAAAGCCCGCATCAAAGCTATCCACGAAGCTTTCGGATACGCTTGTATAGCCGCCCGCCGCACTATTTTGATTGCCGAAATACCCGGTGTCGGATTTGACCTCCACGTGTTCGGGCGGCAGTTCGTCAATAAACCGCGAAGGTATGCTGGCTTGCCATTGGCCGTAAATTTGGCGGTTGGCGGTGAAATATATTTCGGCACGTTCGCGCGCACGGGTTATGCCCACATAGGCCAAGCGGCGTTCTTCTTCGAGGCCTGCCATGCCGCTTTCGTCCAAAGATTTTTGCGACGGAAACGACCCCTCTTCCCAGCCCGGTAAAAACACCAAGGGAAATTCCAGACCCTTAGCCCCGTGCAAAGTCATCAGGCTGATTTTGTCATCATCCGCCCCGCCGGTTTCCATATCCAGCACTAGGCTGACATGATCCATATAACCTTCCAGCGTATCAAATTCGCCCATGGCCTGGATCAGTTCTTTGAGGTTATCGAGCCGCCCGTCTGCTTTGGGATCGGAATCGTTTTTCCACATGGCTGTATAGCCGCTTTCGTCAAGGATTTTTTCTGCCAATTCCGTATGGCGTAAATCGGCCATGCCCGCCCGCCAGCGGTCTATATCGAGCAAGAATGCGCGCAGTGCCGAACGGGCTTTGCCGCGAATTTCATCGGTTTTAACAATTTGCCGGGTCGCGGTTTCTAGCGACACGCCCATAGCCCGCGCCGCCAATTGTAGCTTTTGTATGGTGACCGCACCAATGCCGCGCTTGGGCGTATTGACAATGCGCTCGAACGCTAGGTCGTCCGTATCAGACCGTACCGTGCGCAAATAAGCATGGGCATCACGGATTTCCATGCGCTCGAAAAACCGTGGCCCGCCGATAACACGGTAGGGCAGGCCGAGGGCGATAAAGCGTTCTTCAAAGCTGCGCATTTGCCGCGAGGCGCGCACCAAGACGGCCACATCATTATACGGACGCCCATTGGAGAACCAGTTTTCAATCTCGCCCGAAATTACCCGTGCCTCCGCATCGCCGTCCCATACACCCGAGACTACAACTTTTTCACCGCCTTGTTCGTCCGTCCACAATGTCTTGCCAAGCCTGTCTTTATTGGCGGTAATCAGGCCGGACGCAGCCCCTAAAATATGCTCGGTCGAGCGGTAATTGCGCTCCAGACGCACCACTTTGGCACCGGGGAAATCTTTCTCGAAGCGCAAAATATTGTCCACCTCTGCCCCGCGCCAACCATAGATAGACTGGTCATCATCGCCGACCACACACAGGTTTTGCTGGGTCTTATCCGTGCGCTGGGCAAGAAACCGTAGCCACAGATATTGCCCGACATTGGTATCTTGGTACTCGTCCACCAAAAGATATTTGAATTTGTTTTGGTACTTGGCCAGCACGTCGGG
>Ga0256839_1000378_pt1 | contig 57632 bp, 41 predicted proteins | sample 354166metaG_FD_185968 | JGI IMG/M metagenome (GOLD analysis project Ga0256839, IMG submission 185968) | Hydrothermal vent microbial communities from Mid Atlantic Ridge, Atlantic Ocean - 354-166 | ecosystem: Environmental > Aquatic > Marine > Hydrothermal vents | place: Atlantic Ocean: Mid...
CAGCCCTCTGATGGGACAAAGGAACGCCACTGCCCTAACATAGGGAGTGGTACAGAATATGGGGGCAGGTCAGTATGATGACACAGGCAGATCCGTGATAGGCATGGATACTGCTACGCGAGATGGGCAACCTCAGATATTTTTACGCGGCGTTGGGCAGGGCGAAATAGCATGGCGTGTTAGTGTAGATGAGCAGGGCGATCTTGTTATCACTCCTTAGCGGTCTGCTAGATATAGGTTGTGACCATGTACGATTCTGATGATGTTGTTCATTGCTGGCGTTGCGATTACGACTTGTTGAATCTTGGTATGGATGCTGTGTGCCCTGAATGTGGTCTGCTCGTGTCGATCGCTCGGCAAGAGGCTCCATTTATCATCGAGTCGCGGACACAAAAGTGGATAGGTATCTTTGCATTGCTGAGCTTTGTGCCATTGGTCATGCTTGGCTTTGTATTTTATTTGGCAGCAGCATTCACAACCATTGGGCATGATACCGGCATGTACGGGGCGGTCGTTGCGTTGACCCTCGCCTCGATCGCGGGTACAACTGCGGGCTGGTTTATGAGAGTGCCCAAGCATGTATTGAGCGCATCTTCGTACGCTTCGATGGCGTTCTGTGGAGCCATGTTTCTTTGGCTCTGGCCGCTGCGGATTCTGATTACAGGTTCTGGTCTGGGAAATACTTGGGCGTTTAGTAATAGGATGCTCTTTTTGGTTTTCACAATGTGCGCTCTTGGCTCGCTCGCACTTCAGGCAAAGGTGTTTGCTCGAACAATGGGTATGGCCGAGCCTGCAAAGCGAAATATTTCCTTTCGCCAGATTTCGTCTCTTGCCTTTGTGTCTGCCGGGTTGATGGCTTTGGGTGGCATGCTCGCACTCGCGAGCCCGTTTTTTCCATTCTCCCGTTATCTGCCAGGACGGATTGCCGGGGCTGGCATGCTTCTGGGTATTTTTTCCCTGGTTGTCTGGGGGACATGCCTCTTTTCGGTTATTTTCCGACTTGCACGGTGGCCAATCGGGGAGGGCTCGAAATCAGTACATGCCTAAAATTTTGAATAATCACTCGGACAAGTTTTCTCTCGGGTTTGGATCTTACATGGTAGACCTCAAGCGGATACAGTGGAGTTGTGAGTTGTCGTGCTTGGTCATTGTTGAGTTGGGTTGATCGCCATGTGATTGGGCTGGCGATCGGTGCTTCATTGGCGACGATCGTGCTCGGTGTAGTGATCGGCATCGGCGTTGCCCGGCTCAACGATGTGCCCGCTTGGTGGATGCGGGCGCAGGAGGCGGTGCTTGATGAATCGGCAACCCGCCTTCATGCCCAGCAACTCGAAAACGCGATCACGACCCAGCTCACCATGATCCGCAGCGAGGATGATCCGCGATGGACTGTTGCGATGGCTCCAGAGCAGGCCAACGCTTGGCTCGATACTCGGCTCGTCGATACCATCACCACCCACATGGGCCAAGAAGCCTGGCCCGATGAGATCGAGCGGGTGCTGCTCGGTGTGGTCGAAGACCAACTTATTCTCGGCGTGCGCACAAGGCACCAGCACGGATTTACGATTCTCTGGGCCCATGTGCAGCTTGAACTCGATACCCAAGGCGAGCTCTGGGCCAAGCTTTCAAATATCCACGCCGGGCGGACACGCATGCCCAGAGGTGTGCTTGGCATGCTTGGGCGCGGGCAGTTGAACGGATCAAAGCTTCGTATCGGATCGGCCCAACTTGAACTTGGCGACGGACGCACTGCCAGGCTTCTTGCTTTGCGGGTCAACGCCGGACGTGTGGAGTTGGCGCTCGAAACAACAAGCGGATCGACCCAGTGAACACACGAAGTATCAAATCCCAGCACCAGACACAACGATTGGAAGTTTGCCTGATTTACGCACCGTGGTGTCGATGAGCTTGCGCGCCCCGGGGGTCTGAATTGTCCGGAGTGTATTGGCGTGCTGGGTGAAGCGCTCTTTGAACTGCGGGTCAGATTTGAGTAGATGCTCGATGGATTGGATGATCGAGGTTGCGTTGCGCTTGAGATTCTGTGAGCGCACCATCGAAGCGATTAGGGCAGCGCCCAGAAGTAACGGGCCTTGGGCGGGCGCAGGAATCCACGGCAAAATCGCGTCAGCAGCCTGAGTCAGCGAATCGGTCGGGTTGGCCGCCTCGTTGATGACCAAGGTTGCTTGATTAATCGCTGCGTTGAGCATCTCGAGTTTGGCTTGGGCATCGGCGATCGCTGTGTCGATCATCGTCACTTCAAGCGAGGTGCTCGGAAGTGTTTGACGCTTGGTTTCAAGGGTTTCGATCTGATTCACAAGTGCATCTTCGATGAGCATCGCATTGTCTCGCCAGGCGGATGTCTGGTTAATGGCGCCTTGTAAATCGGCACATCCGATTGATACAAGCAAGGTTGCTCCGCAGATGATTGCCAATCCGATTCGATTCCACTTTTGATCCTGTTTCATATCGTACTCCCCGCGTGTAATCTGCGCACGGGCCCGCCACGCGATCAGGCCGATGCGTTTGGGTGTTTGGCATTGGTTGCGGGGGTTTTCGTCTCGATCCGATCGGAACGATGGGTGATGCAATGGTACTTGAAAAATAGTCAAGAGCAATCACAAAGTGATCGAGCGCATGGTTTTTGCGCACAAGCATGTTGATCGGCTTCGAAAATTAGTGAAGTTGTTCGACAATCGCCTGGGCGGCACGGTGGGTCGTGCTGTGTCCGGATTTAAGAGCGGTGACTTTGGCACACAGCGGCCGCCCGATCAGGGCCAGGTCCCCAATGAGATCGAGGAGCTTGTGCAGGGCGCATTCGTGTTCATGGCGATAGGTGTTTTCGATCGGCCCGGTGTTGCCGATGACCAGAAGATCGCTTATTTTCAAGTGTGAAAAGAGCCCGGCACTTTGCATCATCTGAGCTTCGCGCTCGAGACAGAAGGTGCGAGCGGGGGCGATGCGGGTGAGGTAATCGGTTCGATCCCCTGTCCAGGTGACGGCAACTGAAGGAATCGGATCATTCGGATACTCGATTATGTAGGTATAGCTCGGCGTGTTGCTCGGTTCGACGATGATCGATGCATCGTTTTCTTCGATGATGATCGGCTTGGTGACAGTGACGGGCTCGATTTTTGATTCGAGCGTGCACACTCCGACTTCTTCCAAGGCATTGGTGAAATCACGGGCCGACCCATCCATGATCGGGATTTCACAATGCGGACGAGGCGATCGGATTTCAATCGAGGCATCAGTAATCCCCATCCCAACCAAAGCGCTAAGCAAATGCTCGATGGTGGCAATGTTGGTGGATTGGGCACAGATGCTTGTGCACCTGGGAGGCATTTGGGTAAAGGTTTGATGGACGGGGATGGTTGAGAGATTTGCGATATGGACGGGGATCTTAATGGCATCTCGGCAAAAAACAATTCCAGATTGATCGTGCGATGGACAAATCGTCAGCGTAACAGGATCGGCGGTGAAGAGTCCGGTGCCTGAGAAACGGACAGTGTCATTGAGTGTGGTCCGGTTCATCGCAGGTTCAGGATGGCTTGTAGTCTGGGTCGAGTTTTTTGAGTGCTTTATCGACTCGCCGACAGAACTTGGCGAGGTTTCGACTCGCAGCTGCGTTGGCCAATGCGGTACGGGCAGGCATCGCGGGGACACCCAAGACTGTTTCACCATCGTGGATTTCATCGAGAACGATTGCACCGCCTGCAATTTTGACATCCTTGCCTACGGTTGCCTGGTCATTGAGCACAACGGCTCCGCCGATCATGGTGCGATTACCAATGGTTGATGAACCGCCGAGTGTGGTTCGTCCGCACAGAAGTACATCATCGCCGACGATGCAGTTGTGGGCGATGTGGACCTGGTTATCGATTTTGGTGCGATGTCCAATTCGGGTGACACCGAATTTAGCCCGGTCGATTGTTGAGCAAGCGCCTATTTCGACATCATCACCGATCTCGACGGTGCCGATTTGCGGAACTTTAGTTACCGGACGATCTGGCGTCGCGATGAGAAACCCAAAACCATCGGCACCGATGACACAATTGGCAAAGATGAGTCCACGGTTGCCAATGGTGCACCGATCACCAAGAACGACTCCTGGGTGCAAAAAGGTGTCTTGTCCGATCTGAGCGTTTTGTCCAACATAAACATTGGCAGTCAGGACAACGCCTGAAGCAATGAGACTTCCTTGACAGACCACGCACCCAGGGCCAACAGAAGCTTGGGGATGGACTTGGGCGTCAGGATGGACAGTTGCACAAGGGTGAATCCCAATATTTGGAGCCGCAGTTTGAGGTTTGATGGCTTTGAGGATTTTGATCACCGCGATGTCGGCGTCGGGGACAAAGATCAACGCCCGTGTTTCGGGGTCATGCCCGGGGACCTCGACGCCTTGAGTGACTAGGGCGGCCGAGCAACTGGAGCTTGCCCAAAGGCTGGCAAAATTCTTCGAGCGGATGAAGGTGAGCGAGCCCGGGTTGCCATCTTCGATGGGTGCGAGTGTGCTCAGGATCAGATGAGGATTTCCGACCAACTGGCCCTCGACGAGGGCAGCGAGCTCGTCGGTGCGGATCGATACCAAACTAGATTCGGGCGATGTTGGTTGCTTGGTACCGGTTGTCATCATCCGCTGGGCCCCTTTCTTGTTGCTCTTTCTTTGTCGCGATCTTTGGCCGGGCTTTTCTGATCAGGGCGTGTTGAACTCGTTGTTCATCATGGTGACGACCTGATCGGTGATGTCCACACCCTCATGGCGATAGATCACGCTCCGCGAAACAATCGAACGGAATACATCTTGGTACTGAGCACCCTCGGGGACTACGAAGAGTGAATCATCAAAGAGGACAATGTCGTATCCTTCACGATCGGCGATTCGTGCGATGGCATCGGTGATTTTTTCATAAGTCTCGCGAGTGACATTGCCTCGGTCGATCGAAAGGATCCGACCCAAAGCATTGCCCCGGGCTTCGTAGACCGCCTGGATTTCCATCATTTGTCGGATTTTGTCCTCGTATTCATCGGTGCCCGGGGTGCCTGCTTCGAGGTCGGCCTTGAGGATGTTGATCTGGTCGGCGACTTCTTGAAGCTGGGCCTGGCGTGCGTTTTTGTTGGCCTCGAGCTCATCTTCGCGGACACGGAGTTCGTCGAGTTTCTCGAAAATTTCGACGATATCGACCGTAGCGACCGCAGTAGGCAAAGCAGGCGGTCGGACAGCATTGGCCCCGGCCTGCCAGACAAAGGCAGCCAAGAGTATCGCAAGAACTGCTGCGAGCATATGGACAGGACGGGCGTGATTCGAGTGCATATGAGAAACCTCCGTGCGTACCAATTGTGTGTCTTCCTACATGGTATACCGAAAAAGGGGGCGTTGGTTGACATTAAGTGGGCGAATATATCTGTAACCATCGATTTCCGATAGATTTCATGCCCCGTCGAACCAGCGGGTAGAAAGTGAGCGGGGTTGGCAGCAAGGGTCGGCGGGGTTTAATTGAAAGGCAGGTCAATGGTGAAAGTGAAGAGGCGTTTGTTATCATCGTCTTCACTCAGGATCGGGAATCCAAAATCAAAAGCCAGCGGTGCAGGGCTCAGTGCCGGGATGTGGAACCGGACCCCAACCCCTACCGAAAGACGGAAATCATCAAATCCGGGATCAAAAGTGATTGTGCCGGCATCAACAAACCCAACAACAGAAAAAATATCCTCGTAGAGAGGCTGTTCGATTTGGGCGCTGGCGAAGAACTTCCATGTGCCACCAATCGAATCATTCGAAGGAAGCCCGTTATCGTTTCGGATGCCTTTGGGTGAGATGGTTCGGAAATCAAATCCGCGGAAGCTCTGCCCGCCCATATAGAACCGTTCGTAGGTTGGGGTATTGTCTCGTCCTTGGGGAATGTATCCGATGCTTGATCGCAGATTAAGGATGGTCGGTCGACTCAGGTAGTCTTCGCGCAGGGGGATAAAGGTTGAGTGGGAGGCTTCGAGCTTGGTGAACTCGAAGTCACCAATCACCTGTTCGAGTGAGATGCTTGTGCGCGATCCCTTGGTTGGGCGGGTAAGCGAATCGAGCGTTGTTCGCTGAAGACGCCCGCGGAGTCCAACAAGCAAGTTCGCATCGGCGACGGCGAAAACATCGACCGGACGATCGGGCTCGATGTCCGAAAGCTCAACCTCTTCAGCCCGGAAGGTCAAATTGCCGTTCCAGCGTGTACCAAAGCGTCTGCCGAGCCCAAGGCGGGTGCCCATGCGCTGTTCATCAAACTCATCAAAGTCCCGATTGCGGAAGAACAGGCTGGCGGAACCGGAATAGCTTGACTCGAGCAGGTAGGGCTCGGTGAGTCCGATTGAATAGGTTTGGATGCGGTTTCCAGGGAGGAGTTCGATCTGGAAGGTTTGCCCACCGCCTCGGAAGGCGCGTCCTGAGAAGAACTCACCTGGCGAATCGGGTGTATCGCGGATATCGAAGTTGCGTTGGGTTAGGGCAATGCGTCCTACAACCCCCGAGTCGGATGAGACGGCACCACCAATATCAAATGAACCTGTGTTGGTCTCTTCGATTTCGATGAGCACATCACGGTAATTTGACTCGTCGTTGGGATCGAGTGTAATGCGTGTGCCGGGCATGGATTTGGCTTTCTTTGCCCGTGGAACAAACTCATCACCCCAGACCTCGGCGAAGAATTCGACGCCGGGTTGCTGGGGCGTGATGATTGCGCCGGTTCGACGGTTAAAAAGCTGAAGACGACGCAGCCGAATCTTTGAGCGCTCAATCGCAGTGGTATCAAGCGGGCGCGTCGGGCGGAGCTCGACATGTCTGCGAATGACCTCTTGTCGGGTGAGGTCGTTGCCTTGGATAATAACTTCGCCAACACGGTATCGTTTGCCTTCGCTGATCATGACGATCAGGTCAACCAAAGGCTCAGTAGGATCTCGTTTTTCAATCCGGAAAACTTTTCGTGGACTCTCTTGTGCCGCATCGACATACCCCATCTGCCCATATGCCGAGCGGATGGCCTTGATGGAGTTATTGAGATCGCGGACCGAATAGACATCGCCCGCTTTGATACTCATGAGCCCAGCGATCTGGGCGCGATTAAACACAGGATCGCTTCCGGGCTCGGTTTCGATATTGATTTGCACCGAACGAAGAAGATACAAAGGTCCTTCATCAATGAGATAAGTGATGATTGCCTCGCGTCCGTTAGGCGCAGGCTGAATCAGCCGATCGGCGCGAATGTCGAGGTATCCGCGATCACGATAAAAACTGATCAGATTGGCAATATCCGCATCGAGCTTGTCATCGTCGAGCTGTCCTTTACGAAAAAATGAAGCAACCTTGGTGTCGACCTCTCGCCGAAGCTGCTTGGAGGAGAATGATTCATGTCCGGAGAATCGGATCGCGGTTACTTTGAGTCGTTCGCCTTCGAGGATGCGAAAGAGCACCAATCCGGTGTCGGCGAGCTCTTCTTCGTCGACCGATACGCGGGCGTAGTAGTACCCTTTCTGGCGATAAAGATCTTCGATACGCCTGGCCGAGCGATCAATCTGGAATCGATCGATGGGCGTTCCCGAGGTCACATCAACCACAGCAGCGATTTCTGAATCACTAATCTGCTCGTTGCCTGCGACTTGGACATCGACAATCAATTGGCGTTCGAGAACTTCAAAGACCAGATCGACCGAGCCATCGTCGTTTATCCCGGCATAGACCTCAACGCGTGCGAACGATCCGAGCCGATTGAGTCTGCGGATATCGCTTCGGATCATCTGTGCATCGAAGGTGGCACCCGGGCGTGAGCGGATGTTGTTGAGGGCTTCTTGCTGGGATTCGATGGTCAGTGGGCTCGGTGTATTGCCAATTATTACCGGTCGGACCGAAACGCTGGCAATCATTCGGTGTTCGTAGATCGCCATGCTCCGGTCTTGGTTCTGGTCTTGATTCGGTTCGGCAACTTGGATCGGATCAGGTGTGGGCTCGGGTGTTGGATCGGATATGCTGGCATAAGAAACACTCGCGCACAAGGTGCCCGCAGCAGCGATGATCGCCAACAAAGGCGAAGTGGATGGATGTGTGGTGTGGGAAATCTTCAACAGCATAAACCTCTTGGTGTGGACGATACCCGCCTACCTTGCCCAACACAAACGGTTGGCATGATTGATCTGCCTGTTTTGTCCAAATCCTGTTTCAAATCTCAACCCTGGGCCTTCTGATTAGGGTAGAGTATCCGTATTGGTGCAGGGATGCATCAAGATCAACGCAGAGGGACATTCTTTGAACAATCACGGTATAATATATGCCCGGGTATTGAAGGGTCTTGCTGGTAGGTTGTCGTGGTGGGCTCGTGTTCGTCGGGGACTTTTGGCAATGATCGGGTGCGGGTGTTTGGTGTTGGGCATTGTGTTGATGGGTGCAGCGATTCGTCCGGAAATGCTTAGGACATTGCATACGGCCGAACTCTTTGCCATGATCATCCTCTTGGTGATGCCTCCTTTCACCATGCTGAGCCTGAAATACGACCAAACAGTTGCAAAATATATCCAAAAAACAAGTTATCAACAATCGGCATATCAATCAGGCGTGACCCATCAAGCCCATGAACGAGCCGAACACTTGATGTGTCGCATTTGGCAGACCGACACAACGCAGACCGACACAACCAGGCGGCAGGTTCAATCAAGGTGTGCACACGATGGTGCAGCACGATACACAGCACGGACAAAGTGACCGCAAGAGGTGTTGGTGCATAAGCGACTGTCTGACAACCACTTGCCTAACTGAGATTCACTGGCATTACAACATAGAGGAAATCGTTTCCAGCTTTGAACAATCCCGGTTTGTTCGGAGCTTTGAGCTCGATCATAACTTCTGGGTCGTGAACGACCTTGAGCGCATCGGTGATGAAGGTGGGATTGAACCCGATTTCGATGTCATTGCCGTCATAGGCAACGAGATCAACTTTGATATTCGCCTCACCCATTTCTGGTGCCCTGCTTGAAAGCTCAAGCGATTGGTCTTCGTTGGTGAAGGCAAGCCGAACACCCCGGGATTCTTCATTGGTCAACAGCGCTGCCCGTCTGACGGCCGAGGCGAGGGTGTCGCGGTTGAAAGTAACCTTGATGTCGAGATCTCGTGGGATAACATCCTCGTAGGGCGGGAAAGTGCCTTCGACGAGATTGGTAGTCAGGATGGCCCGCGAGTCGGTGGGCTCATCGCCAAAGGCGAAGACCGCTTGATTATCGGTGACGGCAATATGGACGGGCTCCTCTTCATCAACAGTGAGTTTCTGGATCATCGAGAGTGCCTTGGAGGGGATGATACACTGGGCATCTTCACCGGTGGCCGAGATGACGACGGATGATTTGGCGAGCCGACGCCCGTCGGTGGCGATCATTTCAAGTTTTTTGCCCTCACGGACCATCAATACGCCATTAATCGCGTATCGAGAATTTTCACGGGCTGCTGCAAAGAGTGTACGGGTGACAAGCGAGTCGATGACGCCTGCTTGGGTGGTGAAGAGTGATTTCGCTGCAGCCGAGGTGGCCGAGCCTTCGGCAATTACCTTGTAATCGGCCAGTGCGGGAAAATCAGCAACATCGAATCCATGGAGTGAGAAGAGGGCATCTTCGCCTTTGATTGTGGTCGTTTCACCTGTGGTTTCGAGGGTGAGTGTCGACTCATTATCCTCGGCCGAGATAATTTGGCGGAGTTTGTCCGCCGGGATCAGCGCAGAGCCTTCTTGGGCGATATCAACACGCCCAATGCGGACGGTAAGCGAAATTTCGGCATCGGTGCCCGAGAGGGTGAGCTCAGCGCCTTCGTCGTTTTTGGTGGCGGCAAGTTTGATGCAGGTAAGCTGGGGGCGGGGTGAGCGTGATGCGACGACCCCAGAGACTTGATTGACCGCCTCGAGGAGAGCGGCTCGTTCACAGATGACTTTCATCGCGTAACTCCACATGCTGCCCGACTTTCGATTCAGAAAGGGGCTGCTGGTTCTGGTTCGTTTCGTGTGCGGTATGGTAGGCAATTAGGGGGGGCTGAGGGATATCTTGCAGATGGGTAATGGAAAATCCATCAGGTTGCGGATTGTGTGCAAACAAAAACAGGACAACAAGGTCTTTTACGGATCGGCTGTGGGTGGAATGAGCAAACTGCGCGCCAAATCAAGAATTGACGCCGAATCAAGCCTTGGGGTCTCGCATGGGTCGGGCAAACGAGCTAGGATGGAGGCACAATTTGAATGTACGCTGCGCCGTGCTCTAGGACTCCAAACTCCTCGTGTAGAGGCGCGGGGAATCCATAGAAACCACGGCGTTGGTCGTTTTTGAACGCGACGATGCTCGTTCAACAATAAAAAGGAATACACACATGTCATACGAAGCTGCAGTGCACGCACAGGCATTGGAACTTGATCGGTTGAGCTTAGAGATGACGGCTGCTGCGGGCACTGGCCATCCAACCAGCGCCATGAGTGTCGGACACCTTGTCACCACGCTGATGTTCACTTCAATGCGGTGGAGTCCGGATTATCCCAACTATCCAACTTCCGATCGACTGGTACTCTCCGAAGGGCATGCTGTTCCCGCGGTGTATGCTGCGATGGCATCGTTGGGTGTGGTCGTTGGCAAGGGCGATGACAAACGCAAGCTTACCGTTGATGACCTCTCGACCTTGCGCGATTGGCACTCGGTGCTCGATGGACATCCCAATCCAATGGAAGGCGTCGATTTCTTCGATGCAGCGACGGGTTCACTTGGGCAGGGGCTCAGCGTTGCTGCTGGCGTTGCCAAAGCAGCACGGATCGACAGGCTCGATCGACGCGTCTACTGCATCATCGGCGACGGCGAAGCACGCGAAGGACAAGTTGGCGAAGCACTCGACTTCATTGTCGATCACCAACTGACCAATGTCTGTACCATTTTCAACAGCAACGAATTTGGGCAGGCCGATCGGGTTTCAGGTCAGCAAAGCCCAGAAGTCCTTACCCACAAGCTCCAGGCGTTTGGATTTGAAGTCATTGAGATTGACGGACATGCACCCACTGAGATCAAAGATGCGTTTGACAAGTTCATCAGCATCTCGGCCGATGAAAATGCCAAACCAATTGCAATCATCGCCAAGACCATCAAAGGCTGGGGCGCCCCATCAATGCAAGGTGGCGGGTGGCACGGCAAACCCGCAACCGGCGAGGCGCTTCAGAAAGCACTCGCCGAGCTCGCCGAGCGCCGCATCGAGCTCACCAGTGCACTAAGTGGCACCGATGAGTTCACCATCGAACCACCGACCGAAGCACCAGTCAAACCAGAGAACGATGCCGAGCTGCCGCCTTTGAGTGCAGCCATGGAGTCAATGGACATGGGACATGTGCTCCAATCGGGCCGATTTGCCACCCGCAAAGCCTATGGCGTGGCGCTGCGGGCATTGGGCAGCATCAACCCCGATGTCGTCGTGCTCGACGCCGATGTGTCCAATTCGACTTTCGCAGAAACCTTCAAGAAAGACGCCTCGCTGGAATCACGGTTCGTTGAGTGCAAAATCGCCGAGCAGAATATGGTTTCGGTGGGCGCGGGCATGAGTGCTGCGGGCAAGATGCCCTTCTGCTCGACTTTCGCCAAGTTCATGAACCGGGCCTACGACCAGATCGAAATGGCGATCAATTCAGGAGCAAATATCAAACTCATCGGTTCGCACGCCGGAATTACACTGGCAGCCGACGGACCAAGCCAGATGTCGCTTCCCGATGTTGCCTGGTTTCGTTCGTTCTCGACGATGACCGATCATCACGGCAACCCCGGATGTTATATCCTTCAGCCCGCCGATGCCTACGCGGCCTACGCCCTCACCGGGGTAATGGCCGAGTATGAATCCATGTGCTACATGCGAACGATTCGAGCCGATACTGAGCTGCTCTACTCCGATGACCATGTATTCAACCTCGGCGGATTTGAAACACTCGCCCAAGGACGCGACATCGTGCTCGCGGCATCGGGGATCATGGTCCACGAAGGGAATAAGGCGGTCGAAATCCTCGACAAGGCAGGCGTGAGTGCGACGCTGCTCGATATGTACTCGATCCCGTTTGATACCGACAAGCTCCTCGATATCGTCGGCGAGAACGGCGGATTCATCATCTCACTCGAAGACAACTACGGCGGCGGGCTCGGCTCGGCAATCGCCGACGCATTGATGGAATCTGGCGACGGATTCGAACTGGCACAGATGTTCGTCAAACGAATACCCAAGAGCGCCCGTACCGCTGACGAAATGCTCGAGATGTGCGGGCTGACCGCACAAGATATTGCCAACAAGGTGATGGAACTCCTCGGTGTTGCCGTCTAAATGATCTGACCCAGAGTCACAATCCAATCCCCAGTTCAAACGAGTTGGGGATTTTTATTTGCGCGCATAAAAAACCGGGCCCAAGGCCCGGGTTGTGTGTTAAAGAGATGGATTCGACAATTTTTTATGGACAACCTGCACCAAAGGCAGCAAGGAAGGCTGAGACATCGAAGAAGTTGAATGCTCCGTCATTGTTGAAGTCCGCGACTGGATCCATCGCGTTGAATGCGCTGAGGAAGGCTGAGACATCAAAGAAGTTGAGCACGCCGTCGCCGGTGATATCGGGCGGACATGGGGCAAGGACCGTGATGGTATTGGTATCCGAGACCCAGTTGTTGTCAAGGGTTGGGTCAAGCCCGAGTGACTCGTCCACGATCGTTCCAATGTAATAAGTGCCCGGAGCCAAGTCATTTGGAATTTGAACCAATGAGTTACTCCAAATGCTGTTGCCTACGGGAATCGGTCCGTAGGACCGGTCTTCCATGAAGGTGTCGAAAGTCGAGATGATCTGGTTGGTCGATGCACGGAACTCGAGAGAGACATCGCCCGAAATGCGTTCGCCAACATTGAATGTTCGATGTGTGACCGAGACATATTCACCGGGGTAGTACGAACCGGCGACAGCATCGCAGAGGGTGGCTTCAAGATCAGGTCGTGCGAGATTGACCGTGATCTGCTGGGCATCCCAGGTGTCGGTGTCGTTGTTGGATGAAAAACTGTCGGTGCCCGAATCAAGAATCGCGCCGATCCAGTAATCACCCGGAGGCGTATCAAGCGGAATGATCGGGGCGGGTACATGGAAATTTATTGTCTGCATCGCTGCGAAGTCAACATCATAGATCCAAGTCGCCAAGAGTGTGTCGGCAGAAGAGATGTTGTTGTTGGTCGAAAGGTAGATCCGCAGCGTGTATAAATCAGCAGCAGGGTCGTTGTTGGTTGCATTGGCGATCGCGACAAGTGCGCCTGCATCCATCGCCTGCCCTTGGAGCACGCTGGTCGATCCGCTTGCGCGGAACCTGAGTGCTTCGAGATCGAAAGTGTTGCCTCGGGTATTGTTTTCAAAGGTCTGCATGTCGGTGACAAATGTTTGCCAGAGTTTGCAATAGCGTCCCCAGTTATTTCGATTGGAAGTTGAGCAGACCGCATGGACATACCGGTTGTCATCGACAATGTAATACATGCCCGAACCCGACATGCCGCCCCAGACGGTGTCGAGGCAGTTTCCTCCAGTGGCCAGTTCCATTTGGTTGTTGGGGCATGAGTCGATCGTGCCGTTCCAGTAGTACATATCTGTTCCGGTGTGGAGTCCTGGTGTTGGGCAGTTTTCTGTCGGGTATGAGAAGTTGTGGTAGGTGCGCGACTGGATTGTGGCGCAGCTTTGCCCCCATGCCCAGCCGTACCACCCAGTAAGCATCCCGATATTTCGACTGGATCCTCGGGTAATGCGGATAAGTCCGGCGTCTGCATCAAAGTCACCGTTGTTGATATAGTTCGTGCCGGCGAGGAACACAGAACCAAAGGCATACCCGAAGTTTTCGATCACTTCGTTGCTATCAGGGGCATTAAACTGTCCGTTGTTCGAGACACCATCCCATGCTGGATAGATATACACAATGTCGGCCCAGTCATTGATGACGATTCCGTTGGGGGTGCGCGCATAAACACAATGGGCAGCAGTAAGTACAACACCTGAGTCTTGCATTGAACCCGAGCAGACAAACCAGCGTTGAATACCGTTGATGTCGGTGAATCGCATCACAAGTTTGACATTGCCCGAGCGAGGCCAGGAATCAAGGCTACTTGCGAGGACCATGTTTCCGAATCCTCGCCCGATTTCATCCGAGTTGTCGATCAGGTTTCCGAATCCCGGATAATCTCCTTCGATACTCTGCCCACCGATGGCATTGGTGTTTGAGAGGGGGATCGGGAGTTCGCGGGTTTCGCCAGTGACGGCATCATGGAAAGTCATTCCTGATTCGCCGCCCGCAGGGGTGATTCCCGGTGCGACCGGATCGGGCATGGGCATCCACGGAATCTGATCGATTGGTGGATGGGGGAGTGCGAGCTTGCGATCTTGGGAAACCTTGGATCGAAAGAGCTCGCCGGCGTGCTCGCCGGAGACTGGTGAGACGGGGGCTCCATCAGTGGCGACGGGGCGTTGTCCCTCTCTGAGCATTGAACCTTGGTCGGCTGCCAATGCGCCTGTGGTAACCAAGGCGCTTATCGCAGCGATGCCAGCAATGGCGCCATACAAATTGCGACAATTCATCGTTTTCTCCTTTCACTGTTGTGTGGTTTGCTCGTGGGCAACAAAGCATTCTGCCTGATGTGTTCCGCATGCTCATTAAGAAACGGGACTCAAAAATCTTCCTCGCTTCTGCACACAACACAGCCGAGCCACAAGGCTCAGTCATGAAAAAGCTGTCCAAGCTCAAGCTACAGTTACCGCATATGCCCCTGCGGAGCGATACCCCGCTTTTGGCAAAGTTTTCCGTGACATCGAGAATAATGTTGACGAAAACAAAACACTTTGAACATTCTCAAAGGTGCTGCGTATTTTAGAGTTGGCACATCAAGATTACGAGCTGCCCCATACAAAAAATCCCTCAAGAAAAGACACTGTGGTTCTAGTGTAGCAGGAAAACACGGACAAATTTGCGAAAAAAGACAAAATATAACCAGAATGATCATTCAGGAATGGGTGTGCCCCTTGTTTGGGTGGTTGTGTGTGTGGAAATTGTTTTGAATAGAGTATGTGGAGTATTGGGCGGAGCGTGCCGGGGTGGTTGAGGGGGTGGATAGCGAGGTATGATGAGTCAGGTATGTAAAGTGATTAAAAATGAGCATGTAATTTCTGCACCCAAAGATATGTGGGTTTTGGCAAGCCCCGTTCGAATGGAAGTGCTCAATGCGGTGTGTGCACTCGAAGAATGTTCTGCGGGTGAGATAGCAACATTTACTGGTCGGTCACGCACTTCGCTTTATCCTCATATCGAACAACTCATCAAAGCAGGATTGATTCTTGAAGGTGAAGTTCGTTTGGCAGGCAAGCGATATGAACAACTCTACCACCCAATTGCACGAACCATACGTATTAAACACAATCCGAAAGATCCGGAGGTGGTGGCTTATCACCAAGCTCATGGTAAGGCGGCGGGGCGGATGATGACCCGATTGCATGAACGAGCCATCGACGATCCGAAGGCGGTTGTTCGCGGACCATTGCGCGATACTTACTTGGGGATTATTTCTGCCTGGGTGAATGACGATTCACTCGAAGAGATTAATGAGTTGGTCGGGAGGATTTGGGAAATATGCCGAAATTCTCACCCTAGTGATGACAAGCGATTGGTTAATATTGGGATCATGCTTGCGCCCAATCGCCGTAAGGATTGATTGTTGATTTTGATCGCTTTTATGGACATCCGCTCTCAAAGGCAAGCAGGAACACGGAGATATCAAAAAAGTCAAATTTGCCATCATTTGTAAAATCGGCGATCGGATTTTGCTGTCCAAAGGCGGTCAGGAACGCAGAGAGATCAAAGAAGTTGAGCAACCCATCGCCAGTCATATCTGCCGGGCATGTCGATGGGAAGATGAAGGTGCCTACATCCATCTCAACGATGGGGCTTTTTCCGGTGATGACCCATTGGTCATAAACCTCTTGCCCACGCGAGTCGGTGACATTTTGGTCTCGGAGAAATTCGATGTATTCTTTGCTGGTGGTTTGGAAGTAGACTCGGACATCGGCCCTCACTGCTCCTTGCGGGACTGTGTATTGGGTGTCGTCCCAATATTCACCATCGGCATAGGTATAGGCGACAGGCTCTGCCTGGACAGACTGAAAGTTGGCGTTGGTAAATCCGCGTGGGGGGATGCGATTGTCCTTGTAGCGTACATTGCTGAGGACAAAGTGGAAGTTTGGTCCTGCGGGTACGCCGGTCAGTGCACTGACGGCTTCATCTGGTCCAAGTTTTGCCTCATAGACCTTGGTGTCTTCTGTGGTGAGCAAAGCGGTTTCTTGGTCATAGGCACCGTGCTCGGCGATCATGGTATTGTTGGCATCAAAAAACTGGACATTGATCCACATGCGCCGCCCTTCGGGATAACCAGTGGGGAGTTTATGTCCGGTTTGGTTGATGATGCGAACATTGAGTTCGTCGCCGACCATTGAGAGCTCCATATCTGAAGCGTCGCGGAGCATTTCTTCTGCTCGCTCGATGGATTGGGCGACAAGTTCAGGCTGGAGCCCGGTGACAAAGTCGTTGGGATTAAGGTTGCGAATAGCATTGAGTACCCAGTTGTTGCCGCCACTGAACGAGTGGGTGGAATAGTTGGGCCTATTTTCCTCGAATCGGCACGCCTGGAGGTCGGTTTCAGGCATGTGACAATCCTGACAACTCGATACGGCCGGGAGCGCGGTTTCGTACCGATCCCCGATTGGAACGGGGCCTTTGGCAAAATCACTCATCAGCCACTCGGAGTAAGTGCGCTCGATGGGGAAAGTATCGTAAACATTGTTAGTAGGGTGGGGGGCATCGAGTTCGTTGAGCACATAGGTGCCATCGGGTTGGGCGGTAAAAACGGGGTTGGAAACATCATGGCATGTTTTGCACAGGTTCGAAGTCTGATGGAAGGGCGATTGTTCCCAATCGTGGTAGAAGAAGTCAGGTCCTTGGTCATATGGTCCACGCCGACGATCGAGCGGGTCGATCACAAAGGCTCCCGAGTGTGATTGATCCTGGGTTGGCGCATCTGCCCCAAGATTGTTGAGGATATCGAGGTCAACAACCGGCGAGATTCCGGGTTTGTAATCCGGGTCGGCCATACGATGACAGACGCTGCACGAGACACCTTGTAAGTCGATATCGAGCAGGGCCGATCCATCGGTTGGGGTCGATCGTCCTTCAAGCCATCCGCCGGGGGTGTGGCAACGAAGACACAAGTCGCCCGCAAAGGCTGCGTCTTGGTTGGCGATGGTCAAGGCTGCGAGGAACAGCGGGTCGCGCATCGATTGCCCCATCATCGAAGCCGACCATGTTGCGAAAATATCATGTGCCTCGTCATAGAACCCGTGACAGCTGGCGCAGGTATCCGAGCCAACAATTTCATGGGTCAATGAATTTGGCTGAGTTCCAGGCATGCGGAAGTCGTTGAGTGTGGTCGGAACCTGGACCTGAACCTGCTCCTGAGGCTCGCCGACAAAGCCCATCGCAATCAGCCCGACACTCAACCCAAACCCAACAAAAAAAGTGCCTTTGCCAGTGCGCATGGCGCTCGTCAGGGTGCTGATAGAAAAACCGCTGTGCATGCTCGTTCTCCGACAGATTTGATTTCAACAAGTTCGGTGTGGAGTCACACCGCGTCATGTATAGATTCTTATTTGGTCGGCTTAGTGTTGCAAGAACTTCGATGAATTCCTCGCAAAACAAGGCAATTTTCTCCGATTTCCTCCCGCAGTCCAAACGAAGACAAAGCAGCACAAACCAAGATAACGGAGGTGGTTGTCAAGAATGAGTGGTCATGGATAATATGGTTCTCTTTGCAAGAAAAAACCCGGGGAAGCCCGGGTTGCAAGGTAAGGGTGGTTTTAGTGTTGTTATTGGCAGGGTGCGGAGAAAATCTGGAGGAATGCGGAGATATCGAAAAAGTTAAAGCTGCCATCGCCATTGATATCGGCTTCGGGATCCTGAGCGCCAAAGAGCTCGAGGAACTTGGAAACATCGAAGAAGTTGAGCACCCCATCTCCGGTGTAGTCCGCGTCACAGGTAAGGATTACAAAGACCCGATCCGATTCGTAGATCACACGGTAGACCTGTCCGATCGGGGCGCTGGGCACATGTTTTGTTGCGAACTCACCGGTGATCGTGCCGCCGTCGATGATGTCCCATGTGTCGCCAAATACAGGGGTGTACCCTGCGTCGAGATTAACCGTCAGCGTGCCGTCGAGGTCGATGGTGTCCGCTGTGCCAAGGAGCAGCCGGTCAAACTCACCAGCCAACAAGCCTCCGAGGTCTGCGATCATCGCCGAGGTTGGCGAGAAATGCAAGACATCGATATCGAATCGGCGGTGTGTCGAGTCAGGGTCGAGCGTGCCGTTCATGTTCATTTCACCTTGAAGTCGTCCGCTTCCGGTGATGGTTTGTCCTTCACCGATGGTGCCGATGAATCCCTGGTTGCTGAGGATTTGGGCATCGCCGAAGTCGCCATTGACGAACATCTCGATGGTTCCATTGCCATCAACTACAGTCGCTGCATCAAAGCGAAGGTGGGCATTAAAAACAGCGCCATTGGAGTTGATGGTGATGGTGCCGTTGTTGGTCATCGGCCCGGTGAGGCCGATGGTTCCACCTTGTCCACGAATTCCCATCTGTCCAAGGTTGGTGATATTCGAGAGGGTCACAAGGCCGCCTTGGGTCATCTCCACGATTCCACCCCCGGAAGAATCAAAGGTGCCCCCGTCGAGGATCAGGCCACCGCGGAGATCAATCAGCCCATCATCAGCGCGATAGGTTCCACTGCCACTGTGATTACCTGCCAACCCTAAATCGGCCGTTGGGTCATTCCCGTTAATGATGCCGAGGTTGACAATCGTGCCGTCGTTGGCTCCGGTAATGAGCCCGCTCCCTTCAACAACTTGGTTGGTACCAATCGTGCCGTCGAAGGCGCCGCCGGTCAGGATTTGAGCGTCGCCCAAATCGCCATTGCTGACCATGACGACATTACCCGAACCACCAAGCACAGCTTCAACATCGAATTGGAGGTGAGCGTTAAAAACAGCGCCATTGGAGTTGATGGTGATGGTGCCGTTGTTGGTCATCGGCCCGGTGAGGCCGATGGTTCCACCTTGTCCACGAATTCCCATCTGTCCAAGGTTGGTGATATTCGAGAGGGTCACAAGGCCGCCTTGGGTCATCTCCACGATTCCACCCCCGGAAGAATCAAAGGTGCCCCCGTCGAGGATCAGGCCACCGCGGAGATCAATCAGCCCATCATCAGCGCGATAGGTTCCACTGCCACTGTGATTACCTGCCAACCCTAAATCGGCCGTTGGGTCATTCCCGTTAATGATGCCGAGGTTGACAATCGTGCCGTCGTTGGCTCCGGTAATGAGCCCGCTCCCTTCAACAACTTGGTTGGTACCAATCGTGCCATCGAAGGCGCCGCCGGTCAGGATTTGAGCGTCGCCCAAATCGCCATTGCTGACCATGACGACATTACCCGAACCATCAAGCACAGCTTCAACATCGAATTGGAGGTGAGCGTTAAAAACAGCGTCATTGGAGTTGACGGTGATGGTGCCGTTGTTCACAATATTGTCATTAAGCAGCAAGGACCATCCTTGCCCTGGAATTTCCAGATCACCAGTATTGATGATATTGCCGATGGTGGCGGTGTTCTGGACCTCGATAAGCCCCTCATTGATTGTTGACATGGTGCCACCGGTCGTGACGGAACCGTTGCCGAGTAAAAGTTTCCCAGCATTTGCACCAACACTTCCATTTGCTGCTTGTGTCAAGGTTCCAGCAAGCCTTAAGCCCGCTCCGGCAGGATCATCTGCAATGATGTTTCCCGAATTGAACATGGTGCCAAAGATGCTGCCCGAACCTCTAATCGTGTGGCCGTTGGTGTGGGTGATGGTGAACCCATTGCCCACGACTTGCGCATCGCCCAGGTCGTTGAGGGCATTAAGTACGATTGTCCCTGTGCCAGAGATCGTCGCGTCGGCTGCAAAGCTCAAATGCGTATTGAGGAGTGCTCCGGTTGGGTTGATGACCATCAATCCGTTGTTGAGTAAGTTGTCATTGAGTGTGAGCGTTCGGTTCGATCCGATGTTCAGTGTTGCAAGAGGGTTGGTGATGGATAATCCGCCGATTGTCAAGTTGGCGAAGGCATCAACGGTATAGGAAATGACAAACCCAAGGACAGCATCTTCGCCGATCGTGTCGGGAATATTGGCACCGATCCAGTTGGCCGAGTCGCTCCAATCACCATTAACAGGCGATGCCCATCCGATAACCTGTGCTCCTGCTGAAGTTCCTGCCAAGGCAATCACGGTGCAGACCGATAAACAGAATCGTTTTTCCATTTTTTTACATTTCCTCTATTAGTGTGATGTATGTAATTGATTGATGCCACGACGACGAACACAGTCCGCGCAACAGCAGGCGGGCAGCGGCGTTTTATTTTGCCGAGACAAGATATGACGAGAGGGTATCATAGGTTCCACGCTTCGGAAAGATTTGTTTTTAAATGGAGCAACAATTTTGCCTAACGCACTCAAAGCCGGCCACATTCCATGTGGCCGGTTATAAAAAGAATTGGTTATTGGGCGTTGTTTATGGGCACCCAACAGCGAATGCAGCAAGAAAGGCCGAGACATCGAAGAAGTTGAAGAGCCCATCGTTGGTAAAATCGGCAGCCGAATCCATCGCACCAAAGGCACTCAAGAAATTTGAGACATCGAAAAAGTTGAGTTGTCCATCGCCATTGATATCAGCGGCGCACGATGCTGTCCCATTGGCCACGATCACCATCCCCAGCGACGCATCAACACCAACCGATTCGGGTACCGAAGAGTAAATCACCGAAGCGGTTTCAGTACCAAAGGTCGGGAGTTCAAAGGGCACATCAGGTACCGCAGCGCCATCGAGCGGGATCACCATCGAGATCGGATCGGGTGTCAACTCAAGGGTAATAAGTACCGATCCATTTCCGAGGATTTCGACCTGTCCCCCAACCGGAAGCATCATCGGCAGTGGGTCGATTGGTGTAGGGAGCGGATCTTCTCCAGGTAGTGCGGTGTCCACCACCATATCGAGTTGTGCAGGGATGAGGAGATCAATGGTGAAGACATCAGGGTCTCCAGTGGGGGTCAACGTGCCCGCACCCAAATTGGTCTGAGTCAAGATGGCTTGGGTGATTCCACCAATTTCCCCGATGGGAACATCAATGGGTGTTCCACCCAAATAAATAAAGGAGGGATTGATGGTGTGGAAAGTGTTGTAGAGCATGGTGGCGGTGAGGTTGGTCGTGCTTGGTGCTCCATTAATCAAATCAGCCACAAGACCATCGATCTCAACAAGTCCTGCGTCGAAGTCAGGCACGAAGTTAAAGGACCCCGCAGGGTTGGTATCAAGAAGTGTGTCCGCGCTCAATGAGACGGAGGTGTTGATTGGCTGGTTGCCCGATCCGCCGAAGATTCCTGGGCGGGTCTGTGTTCCCCCGGGATTCATTTCCGGATCATAATCGCCGATGATGGTGCCTGAAGAATCAAAGACGATGACCGAATCAAGGGTCGAAGTGCTTATTTTCGAGTCGATGGTACTTTCAAAGTTCTGGGCCCATGTGCTCGAGCTCAAGAAGGTTGCTGTGCAAAGCCATGCATATGTCGAGGCGTTCATTTTTTTCCCTTTTCTGTTTTGGTGGTGTCAACAATGAAATCAGGCCAAACCTCGCTGAGGTTTGGCCTGATCTGGATGTACGAAACGGTGATTTCAATTATGGGCACCCAGCACTGAATGCTTTGAGGAATGCCGAGATGTCAAAAAAGTTGAACATCCCGTCATCGTTAAAATCCGCCACCGGATCCTCATTGCCAAAGGCGGTGAGGAATGCCGAGATATCAAAGAAGTTCAGATCACCATCGCCGGTGAGGTCAGGTGCACACGCGGTTTCGCATGCGTCAGGAATCCCGTTGTTGTCGTCGTCAGGTGCAGCCGGATTCACCAATTTGAAGACCTGCCCGGAGAACACATCCGAGATATAAAGTTCACCTGCTTCATCTTCGCCCCATGATGAGAGTCCAAACCCAAAGTTGAACTCGGTGGTGCGTGAATAGTCGGTTGGATCAAGCGTCCAGATCGATCCGCCGCAGTAATCTCCAAAGAAGTAGAGCCCCTGATACGCTTCGCCGAGTTCACACCCGCGATAGACATACCCGCCGATGACCGAGCAGTTGCCACCCGAGAGTGGATAAGCATGGACTGGATCGGTCCAGTCAGTAGCGCCACACGAGAGCCCCGTTGCCTGAAACGCCTCTCGACAGCGCCATCCATAGTTCACCCCACCAACATTGCCGATGTTGTGGTTGACTTCTTCAAAAGCGTTCTGCCCGACATCACCGATCCACATATCGCCCGTTTCGCGGTCGAAGCTTGTCCGCCAAGGATTCCGAAGCCCATAGTGCCAGATGGATTCCACAGCACCAGCGACACCAACAAAGGGATTATCCGCAGGGACTTCATAGTTCTGAAGGTTATCACTAGGGAAGTCATCCCCACCATCGATGTCGATGCGGTGAATCTTGCCCAAAGGCTGGCTGAGTCTTGCTGCCCGGTTGCCCGGGTCATTGGCCGAGCCGCCATCGCCTGCTGCGACATAGAGATATCCATCGGGGCCAAATCCAAGCCATCCACCATTGTGATTCCCGAACGGCTGGCTGTGGAACAGGATGATCCGTGCGGTGCCCGGATCAGCAATGTTGGGATCACTGGCGGAAACCTGATACTCAGCAACCCGGGTGTCGCCACCGCTACCGATGTAGTTTACATAGAACTTGCCGTTGGTTTCGTAGTCAGGGTGGAAAGCAAGTCCGAGCATTCCTTGTTCATTTCCGCCACTGGTTCCGCCAACCACAAGTGGGTCGATATCAAGGAACGGCGTTGGTAACAGGTTGCCATTGGCATCGATAATACGAATGGCGCCCTCCTGCTCGATGATAAACAAACGCCCAGAACCATCGCCCGCATGGGTGACGAACACTGGACGGTCAAGCCCGTTGGCAATTTCCTGGGTGGTTAATTGCGCACTGGCAACGGACCCGGTGGCGGCAATGAGGCACGCACAAAGTAAACGATTCATGTTGGTTCTCTCCCTTGATCCGTCGTTCGGATCCTTTTGCGTCTGGTCGGATATCTCAATCCCACCTGAAAACTGAAAAACGCTGTTCGGACGGGCGAATGCCCGTGGAGTATTATTCGTCATCCCGACGAATCGGGTTGCTTGGAAAGCCATTTCCTCATCATCAATTGTATAAATTGTACCCAAACAAAAGCGAGACAAAAGGCTCGTTTTTTGTTATGGGCACCCCAGACTGAAAGCCTGGAGAAATTCTGAGACATCGAAAAAGTTGAAGCTGCCATCATTATTGAAGTCTGCAATTGGATCTTGAACGCCAAATGCACTAAGAAATGCTGAGACATCGAAGAAGTTGAGTGTTCCATCGCCATTGATATCTGCCGGGCATGGTGTTTCGCATTCGGTCGTCCCAGGCCCGCTCCAGACCCCGCCAACGATATCGCAAGTTGCCCGATCAAACTGCACGCATTGCTCAGTCGCAGGGATATAGCACGCCCCAAGGCACAGTGCATCAGCACAGGTCGAACCCGCGCCATTCCAGAATCCTCCGAGATCAATCGTCTGGGCCTCGGTGAGTCCCTCTACACATGAACCATCAGGCAGACATGCAGCGCCGGTAGGTTCGCCTGAACATTCGATCACCGCACGGATGACCCAGTCGCCTGAAACCCCCAGGGCGCACGCATCCATCCACACCGATCCATTAACCTTGACTGTATTTTTTCCGCTTTGGCATCCTGAATCATCAGAGACAACACTGGGTAAAAACTGGTTGGTGTTATTGGCATTGAAAAACTTGAGCGAGACAACAAACTCCTCACCAGCAGCGACAGGGATCGAAATGGGGATGGTCTGATTCTCGTCTTGATACCGAAATTCGTTGAGCCCGCCGTCGATCAATGCGGGGGCATCGAATGAGTCTTTGACAGGTCCCGGATTGGGGAAGTTTCCACCTTGATAGACAATGATGGAATCTTCAAGTGAGATTTGTGCCCCACCCAAGAATGATTTCCAGAAGATCTGGATCGCCACGATATCGCCATCGCACGGGCTCGTTAGCCAGACGGCTGCCTCTTCGTCAGCAGCAAAGCATGGACAAATTGCCACGGTTCCGCCATCAACGAGCGAATCATTTTGCACCGTGATCTCATCGCCCAGCGCTGGGGTGTACAAAACGCCCAGACACACAAATGTAGCGCCCACACGGGTAGACAGAATGGATTGATGCATCGGGTTTTCCTCCGAAAAAATACGGCTTACCGGTGCAGTACACAAACACCCACAGGCCGCTGATCGATCTGAGTGTATCACAAAAATAAAATACCAAAAGAAAAAACCCTTCAGTTTGAGGAAGGGTTGATGGACAAAAAACAGCGTTCTGTCGGACGATCTGCCTTGTGGAAAGCCGGTCTTATGGACAACCCGCAGCGAAAGCAGTCAGGAATGCCGAAATATCGAAGAAGTTGAACTCTCCATTCTCATCGAAGTCTGCTGCAGGATCTGTTTCATTGAAGAGGGTCAAGAAAGCAGAGAGATCGAAGAAGTCAAGCTCGCCATCACCAGTAAGATCCGCAGCACACGATGGAGTGCACGAAGCGATCATCGAACAGAACGGCGTCACCGTGGCAACCTGCGAATACGCAAATCCGCCCACAGCTCCTGGGTCGGCGACGATCCATTGCATATAAAATACCTGCCCATCCATCGCCGGGTCGTCGAGCGGATAGATCAGCGTCCCGAATCCATCACCCGCACCCATCCCATTGAGTGCGATCGGGCCAACGAGTTCGTCTTGAGGCACGAGTCCGTCCGACGGTGGATTTGATGAAATTGCCACCCAAGCTTGTGCTCCGCCAAGGGCAAAATCAATTCCAATCTTAAATCCCAAGTTCCCAATATTGGGCGGAACAATCGCGATCATCTTGGGCGTATATCCACCGGTGCCCACGACCCCGGGTTCGGTGATCATCGGGTTTGGTGTGTCGAGCTCGGAATGAAGTGTTGGACGATCAAATGGAAAAGTTTCGTTGGCGACACGGGGGTCGGTTAGTGCAGTATTGATGAAGTTCTTGACAATTGCTTCATTCTCAGGTGAAAAGACAATCGGTGAGTTAAGCCTGAAATCTCGGTTTTCAGGCAGAGGACCCAATCCATTACGATGAGCATAAAAATCAAAAACATCATCCATCGTTTCAATCATGCCCGTGTGCATAAACCGGTCGCGCAAACCAACATTACGAAGCGAACTCATTCGGAAAGCGCCTCGCTCAAAACTTACCCCAGTGACACCTGCACGCCCGATATCTTCTTCGATTGGTCGGACACCTTCCACAATAAAATTATTGGTGGTAAACAACGGCGCGGTATGGCAGTTGTTGCAGGTTGATTCACGATAGAGCGTCCATCCGAGCTGTTGTTCAGGAGTCATGGCTGAGTCATCACCCGCATTCCACAAATCCCAAGGCGATTCGCCTGGGACGAGCGTCCGCTCATAAGTTGCAATCGCAAACCCAATACGGGCAGGAGTGACCTGGGGATCGCCAAAGGCCCACTCAAAGAGCGCTGGGTAAGTCTCATGCGTCGAAATAGCATCAAGCATATCCGGAGGAATATCCGACGCTAAAGCCAAGGGCTTGGCGTTGGCGATCTTGGTGGTGACCGAATCCCAGTCTCGGTCCTGATGGGCCATTTCAATATCATTGAGAATTGGAGCCAACGATTGAATCTCGAGGGCAGCACTTGAAACAGCAAGGGTTTCGCCAGTGATCGGGTCAATAAAATCTCCCTCGGCCCGCCCATCCCAAAAAAGGTTGCCGACATACATCGACACATGGTTGTTCATCGAACGCCGACCAGTGACCTGAGGCTCAAGATCATACAAAGGCGAACGAATATAAAGTCCATCAACATCTGTCGCAATGAGTCCGGGTGATCCGTCGACATCATCGGGCGTTCCAAAAATACCATCAAAAGCCGGGTTGAGTCCAACGCGAGGATCAACCCCACCTTCCGATGGAATATGGCAGGTGCCACATGAGATGGTGTTGTCGCTCGAGAGTTGCTCATCCCAAAACAAAATTTTGCCCAACACCCGTTTCTCTTCTGTTACCGGGTTCTCAGGCGGGGCAAAGGGTTCCCACAATCCAATCACTGCCTCATCAGCTCGGTCGATTTCTCGCTGGGTTTGTGCCACTGTGTTTGACACGCCCACACTTGAGAGTCCCAGAAAGGTTGCTGCCCCAATAAGAACCCTGTTTTTCGACAAGGGTGCTTTGGATAATGCGAAAAGAAAATTTTTCATGAGAAAACCTCTTTTGAGACGGGTATACAGGCAGGCCCAGCGAGCCGATGCCCCTTGTGCTCAGAGTATACACCAAGTGTAAAAATCAACAAGACAAAAAAATGGACCTTTGGGTCTGCTTCTGGGGTTGAAAGCCGTTTCTTATTGGTCTATGGGCATCCGGCTCCAAATGCTTCAAGGAAGGCTGAGATATCGAAGAAGTTGAGTTTTCCATCGTTGGTCAGGTCTGCATCGAGGTTTGCATCTGCAAAAAGTTTGAGAAAAGCGGACACATCGAAAAAGTTGAGTTGGCCGTCGTTGTTGAAATCGACCACACATTCACTTTGAACTGGCGTGGCAACAAAGACACCAATGGTTCCATTGCGGAGAAAGAGGCTCATTGCGATCTGTCCTTGGTCGTTGATGTCAATGACGCCGTTGACCACTTGTCGCCCTGTGAATCCTCCAAAATCATACCCCAAAGCGATCGGGCCCAAATCCGTGTCAATCATCTGGTCCCACTCGACGAGTTTGGTCAAATCAGTTCCATTGCCAACCCAAACTGCGGTTGAGTCATTGGATACATCACTTGCCCGGAAGGCAACAGTCCCGCTCGAGTTAATTACCGGCGGGAAGTTGGCGATCGACCCGTTTTGGATATCAGGATGGTCTCCCGAGCCAATTGTCGTTGTCGTCATTGTCATTCCATCCCACCGGAGAACCTCCCAGATAGATCCTGCCGATCGTCTTGCCGAGAAGGCGACAGACCCACTTTGAGCAATTGCAGCGGAGTTGACAAACGCATTCCATTGCCCGCCGGTCTCGGCGATGGTCGTTGGGACGCCTTGGGTATCAAACCGTACGATGCGTCGTGTCGATCCTTGGGCGATGGTGTTGGCGACAATTTGGCGCGCGTCGTTGATCTCGGGTGAAAAAAGAAAACTGTATGTTCCTGTGCCTGTTTCGGCGATTAGTGTTTGGGTTCGACTGCCTTGGGCAAATTCGTCGACAATAAGCTTGTCGACTGCTCCGGAATCTGCCCGATAGCAAATCGCTCCATCGCCAGTCAAGGTGATGCCTGTGAATCCGGAAACACCTTCATCGCCACCGATGCCAAAGTCGTGCATGAGCGTACCATCGGTTGTATAAAGTTGAGCTCCGTCACCAAAGCCACCCATTTCGATTGCGATCATGTTGTTCCGAAGATCGAGCGATGAAGACCAGACAGGATTGCCCGAAGTATTGGCAGTAAAGATCACACTTCCAGTCCCACCTTGGCCGTAGAACACGCCTTCAGCTCCACCGAGAATGACCCGTATACCCACCGCTCCATCTTCTGCAATCGAGACATATTGCGACGAGAGCGAGCTTGGGAAAGGCAAGTTGAATGCCGGAATCCCGCCATCGAGGCTCGATCGGCATTGAAGTTCGAAAATCCACTGGGTTGTCGCTTGGTCAGCAACAGCAGATATCGTTGAACTTGTCCGGGCCGGTAGGATTTGGGCCTGGACCAATCCGGGCGAACCAGCCCACAAGCCAACGACCCCCGTAAGGGTGCAAATAGGGACACTGTACATGTGGTATTCTCCAGCCGAGTTTGATGCAGAAGTGCTTGTTGCCTTGACGATACCGAAAAAAAGATCATTTACAAGCCTTTTCTACCCAGAACTTTTCCCCAGAACCCTTTGTTTGAGGACTGGTTTTGATGGTCGGTTTTGAGCGCTGGGCTTACGGGCCGATTGAACCGGCATGACTCAGGCACCCACAAGTGCTTCGTTGGTCTCAAACCGTTCCAGTGCAGCAAGCAACTGCTCAACCTGTACAGGCGGAGGCATGTTGAGCATCCGTCGGCGAAGGGCTGTGATCGTTTGCAAAGGCTTGTCCTCGATGAGCAAATCTTCTTTGCGTGTACCGCTGGCTGCGAGGTTAATTGCGGGGAAGAGCCGTTTTTCGGCAATCTTGCGATCGAGGATCAGCTCCATATTTCCGGTGCCTTTAAACTCTTCAAAGATCACCTGATCGCCTTGGCTGCCGGTATCGACCAAACAGGTCGCAATGATCGTAAGCGATCCCCCTTCTTCAGTATTGCGTGCTGCACCGAAGATCTGTTTGGGAATTTCAAGGGCCTTCGAATCAATCCCGCCCGACATTGTGCGCCCAGAGCTGGCATGCTTATTCGAACGGTTAAATGCCCGTCCGATCCGGGTAAGCGAATCAAGCACAATAAACACATGTTTACCCGCTTCAACCATCGCCTTGGCGCGTTCAATGGTGGTGATCGAAAGCTCAATATGCTTGGCAACATCATGGTCGTTGCTTGAAGCAAAAAGCTCGATCTGTTCACGCTTCCAAGGCTTATCCCAAGGCTCCTTACCGTCGCGCTGGGCAGCATTACCATGGAATGTACGGAGAAAATCCGTCACCTCTTCAGGACGCTCGTCGATCAACAGCGCCATCACATGCACATCGGGGTGATTCATCAGCACTGCAGTGGTGATGTCTTTGAGTAAAGTCGTTTTGCCTGCTTTGGGAGGCGAGACGATCAGCCCACGCTGTCCTCGCCCGATTGGGCAAAAAAGGTCGATTAACCGACACACCGGCGGGCAACCCGGATATTCAAGCGTCAGCCTTGGCGATGGATCAATACTCGTGAGATCGGCGAATTGCTTGCGCGATGCAAAATCTTCGGGGCTCATCCCCTCAATCTCGATGAATCGTTCGACCACCGGGCGAGGCTTACGAGGCCCAGGAGAGCCTCGTCCTCTTCGGCGGCGACGGGGTTTCTTCTCGACCACCTCCACCTCGACACGCAAGCCATCGCGCAATGGTAACTCCTCTCCAAAATGAACAGGAACAAACGGATCGTCAGGAGCTTGAAGCGTCTTGGCGGTGGTATTCGACAACTGCCGAACACGCCCCTCCGAACGCTTTGGCCATTCCAATATGCCAGTCAGCGTGGTTGTAGACATGTGTTTTCTTGTTTCACAACAGATTCCATGCATAACACACATTGAAACCTGAAGCGTGGTTCGTGCACCGCGTTCGCGTGACTCAACAGTTGAGCAAGTCAAACCATCAAGTGAGTGACGGCCGCCGGCGCGCTCTGTACGATTATACACCAAGTATTGACAGAATCCTACCCCAAATCCACAAGCACCATCTGAGAGGTCCAATTCGTGTTCTTGTCCCACGCCTTGCTAAGATAAAGGAGGCAGTAGTACTCTCAATGAGACTTTTATCACTCCTTTGATCACTCTTGGAATACACATGCAGACCTTGCGAGGCATCCCAGTTTCTCCCGGATTTGTGATCGGGCGTATCTTCGTGATCGAGGACGAGTCTCGACCACGCGTCAAAAAACGCAATATAGACCTTGCGGATATCCCTGCCGAGCTTGAACGCTATGAGTTTGCTCGAAACGCTTCAATTTGCGAGCTCAATGAGCTTCACAAAACCGCAGCCGATGAGATGGGGAAAGAGGCTGCGAAAATCTTCCTCTTTCATATCGGTGTGCTTTGTGATCCAACCGTGATGACCCCGATCAAAAAAATGATTGAGGAAGATCAGGTCAATGCTGAATATGCGATTTGGAATACCTTCAACACCCTTTCCAAGAAATTCGCCAGTCACCCAGATTCTACTTTTCAATCCAAGGTCGATGATTTGCGTGACCTTGCATCACGCCAGCTTGGAAATCTTGATACAAAGAAAAAAGTCTCCATTACCAACCTGAATGAAGGAACAGTGATTGCCGCTCGTGATCTGACTCCGTCACAAACCGCCGGGTTTGACCGAACCAAGGTTGCCGCCTTTGTGACTGCCCTCGGGGGGCGGACGAGCCACACCGCGATTGTTGCTGGTGCCTTGAATTTGCCCGCGGTGGTGGGGGTCAAGGGGCTTTTGGCCCAAGTCAGCGATGGGCAGAAAATCATCGTCGATGGCCAAAAAGGGCTCATCATCCTCGACCCCGACGAAGAAACCATCGAACACTACCACCAGGCGCAAATCCGCGCTCGCCAAGTCAGCCTCTCGCTCCACGAATATGCCAAACTCCCCGCCATCACCGCTGACGGGGTCCGGATCACGCTGTTGGGCAATATCGAGTTCGCCCACGAAATCGACCAAGTCATCAACGACGGCGGCACCGGGATCGGGCTCTACCGAACTGAATTCCTCTTCCTCACCCAACGGGCCAAACCCACGGAAGAAGATCATTATCGGGCGTATTCCGAATGTGTCAAACACCTCAAAGGCAAACCTTTGACCATCCGCACAATTGACCTTGGGGCTGACAAATATACCCAATCGCAAGAAGAAAACCCCGAACGCAATCCATATTTAGGGTTGCGGTCCATCCGGTACTGTCTGGTGCATCAGGATATTTTTCGCACCCAACTCCGCGCCATTTTGCGCGCCAGCGCCCATGGCCCAATCAAGGTGATGTTCCCGCTGGTGACCAATATTGCCGAGTTCCGTACGGGGAAATATTTCATCCGCGAAGAGATGGAAGATCTTGACGAGCAAGGGGTTGCGTACGATAAGGATATCGAGATCGGAATGATGGTCGAGGTGCCGGCCGCCGCCCTGATGGCTGGTTCGTTCGCTCGAGAAGTCGATTTTTTTTCCATCGGAACCAACGATCTTGTGCAATACACCCTCGCGGTTGACCGAACAAACGAACGGGTGGCGTCTTTATACACCCCGATTCACCCGGCGGTGCTCAAGCTCATCCGCGATGTGACTCGTGCCGGCCGTCGCCATGAGGTCCCAGTCTCATGCTGCGGGCAATCGGCAGCAGATCCCGCCTTTGCCGCGTTGCTGCTGGGACTCGGGGTGCGTACCATTTCAGCGACCGGGTCTTCGCTTCCGATGCTCAAGAAGACGATTCGCGGGTTGACCGTGTCCCGATGCGAACGGATTGCTAAAAAAGCGATCAGTTTCGATTCCGAAGCCGAAGCCGCCAGTTATGTGCGGTCTAGGCTCAGAAAACTTGTCCCCGAGGTATTCGACGGGCGTCCCGTCGGCTAGTTCAATCCCGCGGGCCTTTGCTGCTGATCGATACCCAATCGCAGCGTGCCAACGATTGATCCTCGGCCACGAACAACAAAGCAGCCGTCGATTGAACCCAACTTATGTTCAGTTGACAGGCCGCCGAGTCATCCCGGTGTGCTCGTCGAGCGATGTGATTGATTTTTGCGATGAATCTCGCGCAGAGCCAAAGCCCGTGCCCCAACTTTGTGGAGTGGGCGCGCACCGAGAGCACCACGCCGGCTGCTGCCACATTTCAGTGAGCATCGAGTGCACACGCACCGCGCACAACCAAAGACTCGACCAAGCCCACTCCGGCGCACCTCTGCGCCTGTGTTGGTTTGTCTCTGCGCATCACAGCACGCTCGCTGACCAACAAGGTCAGAAACACCAATGACAGACTTTTCAGAAAACAACGACAACCAATCTAACGAACTCCAACCTGAAACAACCTCCAAGACAACGAAAAAAACCACCAAGAAATCTGCTTCAAAGAAGACCACGAAGAAATCCGCTTCAAAGAAGACAACCAAGAAGAAGACTTCCAAGCGGGTGACCAAAAAAACCACCAAAAAATCCGTGAGCATGAAAACGGATCCAGAAACTTCAGAGCAAGACATCCCAACGCCTCAGCCTGTTGAGGAAAACTCTGAGCAGCTGTCCGAGCAAACACCCGAGCCAGAAACTCAAGAGAAGCCGTTTTCGCGCCGCGCATCAACCCAAAAAACCACAAAGAAATCCGCAACCAAAAAGACCACCAAAAAAACAACGCGCAAAGTATCATCATCCAAAGCCGCCGTCCCTGTGTCACAAGCCGAGATGATTATCAATTATGTACCCGGCGAAGAGTGCCGGGTGGCGATGCTCGAAGATGGCAAGCTCGAAGAGCTTATGGTCGAACCCACCGATCGCGTCTCGCGTGTGGGTAACATCTATGTCGGCAAGGTCACCAACATCGAGCCTTCGATCCAAGCAGTTTTTGTCGACTTTGGCACCGAAGAAAACGGGTTCCTCCATGTCTCGGACCTGCACCCACAGTATTTTGCCAAGGGCGACGAGAAAACCGAACGAGTTGGCAAAAAGACCCCACGCAAAAGTCGCCCGCCGGTGCAAGACTGCATCAAGCGCGGACAAGAGATCATCGTCCAAGTGCTCAAAGAAGGTGTGGGCACCAAGGGTCCGACCCTGACAAGCTACCTCTCGATCCCGGGGCGGTTCTTGGTCATGATGCCCGGGATGGATAAGGTCGGCGTCTCACGCAAGGAAGAAGACGAAGACAAACGCAAGGCAGCCAAGCAGATTCTCTCTCAACTCGAACTCCCCGAAGGGTTCGGATTCATCCTTCGCACCGCCGGGTTCGATCGCACCAAAGCCGAGCTCAAGCGAGACCTTGCATATCTCGGTCGGCTCTGGAAAGACATGGAATCCCGCCGAAAAGGTGGCAACAAACCTCGCCTGCTCTACACCGAATCCGATCTTTTGGTCCGCTCAATCCGCGACCTGCTGACCTCCGAAGTCTCGCGCGTGGTGATCGACTCCGAGCCTGCGCTCAAGCGCGTCGCCCGGTTCGTCAAGATCGCTGCTCCTCGCTCGGGCGCCAAGCTCTCACACTACACAGGCACCAAACCAATTTTCCACGCCTTTGGCATCGAATCCCAGATCAACGAAATCCACGCTCGTGAGGTCATGCTCCCTTCAGGCGGGCGACTGGTCATCGATCAAACCGAAGCACTGGTCGCCATTGATGTCAACTCGGGCAAGTCCCGCGCCGCGCGCGATGCCGAGACCAACGCCTTTAAGACCAATATGGAAGCGGTCGATGCGATTTGCCGTCAACTACGCCTGCGCGATCTAGGCGGATTGGTTGTCAACGACCTGATCGACATGCGCTACCACTCGCATCGCAAGGAAGTCGAAGCCAGGTTCAACGAGCGACTCAAACGCGATCGCGCCAAATCATCCACCGCACCCATTTCACCCTTCGGGCTCTTGGAGATGACCCGCCAGCGGATGCGTGGGTCAATGGAGTCCCAACACTTTGCTGACTGTCCCATGTGTCATGGGCGAGGGCTCATCAAGCGCCCCGATTCAGTCGCAGCAACAGCATTGCGCGATCTGGCAGCTTTGCTCGATTACGAAAAAGTCCATCGTGCCGAGCTGGTCGTCAATCCCCGCGTCGCCAGCGCTTTGCTCTCGACCAAACGCTCGAGCCTGATGCGCATCGAACTGATCTCAGGAAAAATGCTCGATGTTCGTGTGTCCGAGTCACTTCCAATCGACCGTGTATCGTTCTATGCCTACGACGAGTCAGGCTCAGACATCAACATCGAAAAGCTCAAACCCGCCAAGCGGGTCGAGCCCAGTGTGGTCGAATGGCGCGACGAGAGTTCACCCGATGGATCGTGGGCGATGGATCCACTCGATGAAATCGATGAAACCACTGTCCAAAAGCTCGCTGAGGAAATCGCTCGCAAGGCCGAATCCGCCGAGCATGTCGAACTGCCCGTCGAAGGTGCACTCGATGAGAGCAGCGAAGCCTTCAAGAAAAAACGCCGCCGCCGTCGAGGCGGACGCGGACGAAGCCGACCAGACGAGGAGTCAGAAAGCAGCGAATCGCGACAGGACGACCGCCCATCAAAGAGCGAGCCTAACCAAGGCCAATCCAGCGAATCAAGCCAATCCGATGAACCAATCGAACTCGATGAAAACGGCGAACCCATCAAGAAGAAACGCCGCCGCCGTCGAGGCGGGCGTGGTCGGAGCCGATCGGGCGAAGAGAACGCGCAAGAGAATGATCCATCAGGTGCAACTGTTTCGTCGAGTGATGAGCCCCAACCCGTTGCTCAAAGCGCTTCCGAAGAATCACCCACTGAGTCTGATGAACCAAACGAATCATCCCCACGCCCCCGCCGTCGTCCAAGACGCCGACCATCGAAGAAGGGGTCATCGGACGAGGGGTCTTCACCTGAGTCGGCCTTGGATAAAGCCCCAAACACACCAGACGATAAACCTGAAGCCAATCGTGTCACCGAGCCCAAACCCAAATCTCGTCGTCGATCACGCTCAAAAAAACCAATATCCGAATCGAGCGCCGAATCCGCACCCGCACGCGAAGCAAAGTCCGAGCCTGCCTCCAACGCTCAACCCGCAACCGACAAGCCCAATCTCAAGCCCAAGCGTGGACTCTATTCCAATTCCCGTCGAATCCTATCTGCCAGCGAGTTGGCCAAGTTGGGGCTTGAATAAGGAGTCGGCGTGGGCAAGCACTCAGGGTTCCAAACCAAACGCGTCATTATCCTCGGCTCGACCGGGTCGATCGGCGCGCAAACCGTCGAGGTCATCGAACACCTCAACACCCTCACCCATCAGAGCGAATCGAGCATCCGTTTCGAGATTGTCGGGCTCGCTGCCGGGTCGAACCACCGCCAGCTCATCGATCAAGCGGACAAATTGGCGGTGCGCGATCTGGCCCTTGCCAATGCGCCCGGTCGATTTGATCAATCCGGGCTCAACTTTCGCCTCGGGCACGATGCCCCCCGCCGACTGATCGAGGAGGTCCCTTGCGATCTTGTTGTAGGCGCCATTGTTGGCATCGCCGGGCTCGATTCTGTGCTGCGCGCGATTGAATTGGGCATTGATGTCGCCCTGGCCAACAAGGAAACCCTTGTTGCCGGGGGGGGGCTGGTGATCGACGCCGCATGCAAATCCGGAGCGTCGTTGTTTCCAGTTGATTCTGAACACGCCGGCGTCTGGCAATGCTTCAGCGCCATGACACCAATGTCCTACGCTCCGCCGATGCCCGCGCCCGAGTCAATCGAGCGCGTCATCCTCACCGCATCGGGCGGAGCCTTTGGCACCCAATCCCGTGATCAAATCATGCACGCCAAACTTGCCGAAGCACTCAATCATCCCAACTGGTCAATGGGTACCAAAGTGACCATCGACAGTGCGACCCTGATGAACAAAGCACTCGAACTCATCGAAGCCCACTGGCTCTTCGGGCTCAACGCCGATCAACTCGGCGCGGTCATCCATCCCCAGTCCATCGTCCACGCACTTGTCGAATGCGCCGACTCATCGGTCATTGCCCAGCTGGGTGCACCCGACATGAAAGTCCCGATCCAACATGCCCTGACCCACCCGATGCGCTCGCGCGCGTGCGCCGATCGGCTTGATCTGGCAAAGCTCGGGATACTCGATTTTCACGAAGTCGACCCCGACCGCTTCCCCGCGATCAATCTGGCGATGAATGCCATTCGAGCCCAAGGATCTGCTGGCGCGATGCTCAACGCTGCCAACGAACGGGCTGTCGAGCACTTCATCGCCGGCCAACTTCCCTTCGGCCAGATCGACCATTGTGTCGCTTCAGTGATGGACGAACTTTCAATCGAGCCCATCCATACCCTCGCCGATGTCTACGCAGCCGATGCCCGTGCCCGTGCATGTGTCGACCAATGCTGCCCAAACAAAGCAGGGGAGACGCGATGAACCGATCTTTCAAACCATCAAAATCAGGAAAAATCACACCCGAGCAGCACACCCGCGTCCGCGAACAGCTCACCAATATCCTCAAACAACTTGCTGCAGGACAAGGAACCAAAGTCGCCCCGGCCATCACCGCATTGATCAAAAAATATCCAATGCTTGCCGAGGTCAACCATACCGCTGCCGGGTTCTACGACCAGACCAATGCGCCCGACAAGGCCCTCTACTACGCCACACGCGCAGCCGAGCTCGAACCCAACGAGCCTCAATACCTCAGTGCCCTGGGCACACTGCTGGTTCAAAGCAACCAAAGCCAGCAGGCCATCGAGCACCTCGAGCACGCCTTGTTGATCGATCCCGACCATGCCCAAGCGATGGGCGCGATCGGCATTGCCTATCTTGAAACCGGGCGCATCGCCGATGCCAGAACAATCCTCACCCGATCCATCGAACGCCACCCCGACGATCACGAACCGATCATGAACCTCGCCTTGCTCGAATCCGACATCGCCAACGCAGGCAAAGCCATCGAGCTGATGCGCACCGCGCTGACCCGCTTCCCCGACAATCCGATCCTCCATGATTCACTGGCAATGTTCAGTTGCTACGACGATCAGCTCACTCCCCAAGAAGTCTTTACCATCCATCAAGACTTCGGACGATGCGTCCAGTCCAAGGTCCGCCCGCCAAGGTTATATCCAAACACTCCCGACCCAGATAAACGCATCCGTATCGGGTTCATCTCACCGGATTTCAAAACCCATTCAATCGCCTATTTCATCGAACCCCTCTTCGAGCATCTCCACCGGGACCACTTCGAACTCTTCGTCTATTCCACCACCACCCATGCCGACACCATGACCGCCCGGATCAAGTCCCACGCGGATCGCTGGCGGGACTGCACCCAAGGCATCGCCGCTACCCACAAACAGATCGTCAACGATCGGCTCGATATCCTCGTCGAACTCACCGGCCACTTCGCATCGAATCAACTCCCCCTGATGGCCGCCAAGCCAGCACCCATTTCGATTTCCATGATCGGGTACGCCAACACCACCGGGCTCAAATCCATCACCGCCCGCATCGTTGATCACATCACCGATCCAGAACCCGAAGCCGACGACCTGGCAACCGAACAACTCATCCGAGTCGAAGGCTGTTTCCTCTGCTACCGCCCGCCGACCGGTCTGCCCGAACTCATCATCAACCCCGACCGCCCCTTCACCTTTGGCTCGTTCAACGACCTCCGTAAAATGTCCCCAAGCACCCTGCGCACCTGGGCCGACATCCTCAAAGCCAATCCAGAGTCCAAAATCTTACTCAAAACGGCCCGCCTAGGTGAACCCGAAGTCTGCGCCGACATCCTCGCCCGATTCGCCACGCTTGACATCGACCCCTCGCGCATCGAACTTCTCGGACGCACCCCAACCACCCAAGGCCACCTCGCCCTCTACAATCGCATCGACTGTGCCCTCGACACCTTCCCCTACACCGGCACCACCACCACCTGCGAAGCCCTCACGATGGGTGTACCGACCATCACCCTGCTTGGCCGATCTCATGCCGGGCGCGTGAGTGCTTCGCTACTTGAAACCATCGGCAGGCGTGATCTCGTCGCCGAGCATCGACAAGCCTATATCGAACTGGCCACCCAACACGCACAGCTTGGTTTGCGCACCATCGACGCCCGCGTCAAGCTCAAAGATCAGCTCGCCAACTCGCCTCTGGTCGATGAACAAAGCTACACACGCAAAATCGAAGCTGCCTATCGGTCCCTCTGGAGATCGTGGTGCCAAACACAGGAGACGAAGTAATGGGCATCATCTGGCTCGCATCCTATCCAAAATCAGGAAACACCTGGGTTCGATTTTTGCTCTACGCCGCGATCTTTGGCCCGCCGAAAAACTCACTTGATATTGCCCGTAAAATTCCTGATATCCATCGCCCGATTCCCTTTGAACCTTCAAAGAGCGGAAATCAACTCTGCAAAACCCACTTCGCCCATTCACCCAAACACCCAAAGGCCGCCCAGACAACAAGCGCAGTCCTCATCATTCGCGACCCACGCGATGTTTTCTTTTCCGCCCTCAACTATCGTCGACTTTCAGGTCTTACAGAACAACAGATGTCCGACGAAACCTATGCCAAACGATTCATTGCCGCGATGGGCGATCCGGATTTCCTCTCGCTCGGCTTCGGTACTTGGGAATCACATATCCGCTCTTGGAAAGAAAACAACACCTTCCCAGTCCACACCATCAAGTACGAAGACCTCAAAACAAACCCTGCCAAAGCACTCAAAGACATCGGTGAGTTCATCGGATACACATTCGACGAAGAAACCGTCCGCACAGCCATCAAAGCCAGCTCCTTCGATGCGATGCGCGCCATGGAAATCCGCGAAAAACACCAGCAAAAACGCCAACCCAAAGCACAATCACTCTTCGTTGGCACCAATCACGCGCGCCAATCCAAAACATACTTCATGAACGCCGGAAAGAGCGGCCAAACGCTCGAATCCATTTCACCCGCAATCGCCGAAGCATTCAATACCGCGTTCGAGCCTGCAATGCAGGCCCATGGCTATGCCAATTAGTTTCATCTCAACGAGCACCTCTTGCTCATTTCACATCTCATACCCAAGCAACTCGCATGCTCGCCGATAATCCGCATTTACTCTGAACGATTCAAGTAACGAGTCCTCAACCGGCTTACGCCCGAAAAACTCGATTGTCTTCTTCATCGACCCCCGTCCAAGTGCAGGCACCGTATCACCCGTGATTGTCGTGTATTGAGGCCATTTCTCGCGATACCCCGAATCAAAGGGCAACTCGAGATCATGGCAAATTGATTCAAGCACCGCATCAGGATCCTTCGTAAAATCTTCATACCGATAGAACCCATGCACACTGGCATACTCGCTCATCTTGAGGCACCCAAAACAGTACCGGTCAAAATCCAGCTTCTGCATCACCATCGGTAAACCAAAAAGCGACAAATACTGATCCACCGGATGCCGAACCGTCGTCACCACTCGCAAGTCATAGGCAGCTTCAAGTATTTCCCCGAGCGCAAAACCATACTCCGGCTTGACAAACGGCACACCCAGATAATCCAGATGTGACCAGTCTCGAAGTACCAGGTTTTCGCCGCGCGCACTCGCCCGTAGTTCACACATCGACACAAACTGAAGCACACTCGGCGGACGCACTTTCCATTGAACGATATCCTTGCTGGTAATCAACCCAAACCACTGTTGAGCTTGCATCATCGGGTTCGTCGTGCTTAGCTCACCAGGATGAATCTCCGAAATCAGCGTCACCTTGTCCATGCACCCGAGGCACTTGCCAAAGAGCGTCCCCCCCGATCGTGCCATGTTTCGCACAATCCGTATGACAGGCCGACCAGATTTTTTGGATTTCTTGAGTTTGTTTTCCATCAAGAATCCACCACTTCCCGATGCGCACACATCCACGCCCATTGTTGTTCAAGCCCATCACGCACCGAAGTGCTCGGCGAGTACCCAAGCTCGTCTCGGCTGCGCGATAAATCCGCCCAGGTTCGCTCTACATCCCCAGGCTGCACCCCCATCTCATGGACCGTCGGCTCACGCCCGACCACTTCCCCAACCGTTGCAATCAACTCATTGAGCGTCGTCGGATGATCCCCACCAAGATTCCAAATCCGATACCCATGCCCATCAATCCGCTCGTACGACCGAACAATCCCATCAACAATATCATCCACAAAGGTGTAGTCCCGGCTTGTCGTTCCATCACCAAACTTGTTGATCGACTCGCCTGCACCAACCTTCGAGAGGAACAAACTCATCGCCAAGTCTGGACGCTGCCGGGGACCAAAGACCGTAAAAAACCGAAGCATGGCGATGGGCAACTGCGTCAGATGATGATGCGCATGGGCAATTAACTCACAACTCACCTTTGTGGCCGCATACGGCGAGATCGGACGATTCACCGCATCAGTCTCAGCAAAGGGCACCTTCGTATTGTTCCCATACACCGAACTTGACGATGCACACACCGCTCGCTTGCACCCGGCCTGTGATGAAGCACTGAGCACAGATTGCGTGCCAAGCACATTGCTCATCGCATACCCGCTCGGATCAGCAATACTGGGTCGAACCCCCGCCTTGGCTGCCAGATGCACGGTGCCCGTGACCCCGGCTTTATTCATCATCTCCGCGAGGACTTCTTGGTTGCAGATGTCCATGTCGTGGAAGACGAACCGGCCATGGGCATCGCTTTGTGCAATCATGGCCAGATTGTGTTCCTTGCGAGCTCGCCCATAGAATGGATCAAAGCTATCAACTCCGACCACCGCTGCACCCTGCTCAAGCAGTGATTGGCAAAGATGCGATCCGATGAACCCAGCGCACCCGGTGACAAGTATGTGTTCATTTTTGAGCATCAAACAATCCATAGTGTGCCGGTGATTGTGTTGGAATGGTATTGGTGATCCACGCTCGTTGCCGATTTCTGCCCTTGAGAATGTGCCAAAGCAAGAAAAAAGCAGGGCGCCATGTGTCCACGGCGCCCCGCTGGAGGAGAGAGAGATCTGTCTACAATGTACGATGAAACTAAGTCTCAAATGCTTGGATCGACCTTTTCTGCGGAAAGATTGCCCATTTTCCATAGAAACACGGCTTGTTTGGGCGGTGTAAGCGTTAATTTGTAGCCATGCTTTGTGGATATTCGTGTTGGCTTACAGGGTCTTTCACGATAAAGTATGGGCTCGTTGTGAAGTTGTGTCGGTTGGTTTGTCCGTGAAAGGACGCCGACACACTACTCCAGACGCCCAGTCAAAAGCCAGTCAAACAGAAGACAGCCCGGCGGAATTTCACACCAGTACGCGACGACACACCGCGATGAACCGCCTGCATGCAACACACACCACTCATGGACGAACCCGAGCGATCTTCGAGGCCTCAACCTGAGGCCGACGACCAACCCCCCCCGGCAAGACCTGGCTCGCTTCAGGTTGAAATCATCGACAGGCTTGAGCTCGTTGGGGGTAGGGTGCGCCAAAAACTTGTCGACATGGCATCACTTGCTTTGGCCGGCCTCCCGAATACAGGACAAGTTCGCGTTTGCATCGTCAATGACCGACGCATGTCCATTGATCACGAAAAATTCTCAGGAATCACCGGGACCACTGATGTCCTCACCTTCGACCTTGCGCCAAAGACGGCTGACTTCAACCAAAAAATTCTTGATGCAGACATCACAATTTGTTTCGATCAGGCAGTGCGCCAAGCGAAACGACACGGACATTCTGTCGAACAAGAACTCCTCCTCTACATTATCCACGGCACACTTCACTGCCTGGGCTACAACGATCATACCCAAGCCGACTATAAACGCATGCACGAAAAAGAAGATGAGCTCCTTGCCCAAATAGGCTTTGGCGCAACCTTCTTTTCCAAACCAGATACCGCATACAAGGAACATCAATCATGATTGCCGGATGGTGGCTTATCGCAGGGATTTTGTTTGCTTTTGTTTCTGGGCTCTTCGCTTCACTGGTGCTTTCGTTACATACGATTTCACGCATCCGCATTGCGCCATTGCTTCAGGAAATCGAGCGAGAATCAATTACCGAGCGAATCAAATTTATTCTTGAAGACATCCAAGGGCACGCTGCTGCTTTGGCTTTCATCCAATCAGTTTTTCAATTTGCAACAGCCTTGTGCATGATCTACTGGGCGGCTTCAATGCAGGGACAGACGATTCCGACCGGAATTTCCATTGCGGTGGGAATCGCAGCGTCGCTCATCCTCCTCTGGATCATAGGGACATTGGTTCCGATGGGAGTTGCCCAATATGCAGGTGAGCAGGCAGTGATTCGCTTTGCATTACCCATCAGGGTTATCCATACAATCTTTGTTCCTGCGCTCCCTTTCTGGAGATTTACAAATGAGGTTGTTCGTAGACTCGCAGGAACCGACCAAAGGACAAAAGATTTGGCGATCACCGGATCAGACCTTCGTTCGATTGTTGCCGATAATGAGGTTGAAGATAAACTCGATGAGGCCGAGCGAGAAATGCTCGAAGCCGTTGTCGAATTTCGATCAACATTTGTTGAACAAATTATGACGCCAAGAACCGAAATCAACGCCCTCGAATATACCGATGATCTTGATCAGGTCCAAAGATTTATCAACGAGCACGGACACTCCCGTCACCCAGTATACTCCGAAAATCTCGACCATATCGAAGGTATGCTCTACGTCAAAGATCTCCTCAAATGGATCATCAACCACGGGAACAACGGCAAGCCCTTCATCCTCTCCGAAATCCTCCGCGAACCATCCTTTGTCCCCGAGACCAAAACCGTTCGCGAACTTCTCGCCCAGCTTCTCGCCGACCAAGTTCATATCGCCATTATCCTCGATGAATACGGCGGCACCTCAGGGCTTGTCACCGTCGAAGATATCGTTGAAGAAATCTTCGGTGAAATCCAAGATGAATACGAAGAACCAGAAAGCGCCGACAGTGTCACGATCGACCAAGACGCCTCTCGAGCCGAAATTGATGCACGGACCGAAATCGATGATGCCAACGACCAACTCGAAACCCTAGGAATCGTGCTTCCCGAATCAGACGACTACGATACTGTTGGCGGATTTATCAACACGATTCTCGGACGAATCCCGGAACAAGGGGAAGAGTTCAGTCACCAATCACTCCACTTCGAAATTCTTGAAGCCGAACCCACTCGTGTTGTTCGATTACGCGTCTCGTGTGCACCCGAAACAGACCATCAACTCGTAGACACAGAAGCAAACTAAACCGACCAGTATGTGCTCAGGCATCGTCAAGACGCTTGCGAGTCGAGTCTTCGACAACAAGGCCGGCAATATGAGCAATACATGCAAGTTCGATTCCTCGGGTTTTTTTGAGTTTGCGACCGATGGATTCACGGTGATTTTCAATTGTTTTAACCGAGCGAAACAATGCCGCTGCGATTTCTTTAATCGACATCTTCTGCCCAAGCAAAGCAAGGACCTCAAGCTCTCGAGGTGTCAACGATTCAAGCTCCCCAAGCCGAATCACATTGGAATTAACCACCTCATATTCACCTTCAAGAAGCTCCTTTGTTGCTTCCGTTGTTGCAATTCGGCGGGTGATCACCAATACTCGCTGACGACTGTCATCTTCGTCGCCTTCGATCGGGCTCATCCAACTGAACTGCTGCTTCCCATTCCAAACCGTCCGCAAAAGAATCGAATCGCCAGATTGAGCCATCTTGTGAAAAAGTTCAATTCGTTCATTGGCCCATTCCTTGGGTAAGCCAATGTCAAGAATAGATTTGCCGACCAAGCTTTCAGGGGCCAGTGGCTCATCAAAGAAAATCTTTGCGGACTGCTCGTTAATGTAGAGGATCACGCCTTCAACAGTGAGCAAAGTCACTCCAGTCGTGGGATCCGTCGTAAAGTGTTTCCAAATCTCGGCGTTCATTGTTCCTCGCTCAAAAAGCATGGCTATGGTGAACCCGCTGGAGGGATATTCTAGCATCGAGAAGCAGACCAAAGAGGCCGCCACCCAATTCCCTCCTACCATACGGGTGATGTATCTCAAAATGTATAACACGCTGACAAAGCAACTTGAAGCGTTTGTCCCCACAAACCCTCAACAGGTCTCGTTCTACTCCTGCGGACCGACCGTATACGACGACGCCCATATAGGCAATTTTCGGTCGTTTCTCGCGGCTGATCTTTTACGCCGTTGGATCGAATCTCCACTTTGTACGCTCAAAAATCTTGACGGTTCACTCCACACTCAAAAGAGAACCGTGGTTCAAATCATGAACATCACCGATGTCGGACACATGACAGACGACGAAAACGCCGATGGAGCAGGTCAAGACAAAATGGAAGTCGCGGCCAAACGCATCGAGCAAGCGAAAAAAACGGGTAAAATCCCCCTCGACGAAGGCATCGATCCTCAAGACCCTTTCGCCATCGCACGCTACTACGAAACCCGCTTCAAACAAGACGCCATCGAACTCGGGCTCACCGTGGCCATACAGGCCCAACGAGATCCATCGCTTATGCCTCGTGCTACCGATAACATACAAAATATGAAAATCGTCATCGAGCAACTCCTCAACGACGGCCACGCGTATCCCGCAGGCGACCCCGGATCACGAGCCGTCTACTTCGATGTCCAACGCTTCAAACCCTATGGCCAACTCTCAGGCAACACCATCGACCAACTCAAAGATGGAGCCGGAGGCCGAACCGACGATACGAACACAAAGCAAAAACACCACCCCGCCGACTTCCTCCTCTGGAAAGAAGACGCCACCCACAAAATGAAATGGACTTCGCCAAAAATTCCAAACCAAGAGCAGTGGGGGATGGGTTACCCAGGGTGGCACATCGAATGCACTGCCATGGCCCTTGCACGCCTCGCAGACAAAGGCCTCGAAGGTGCACGAAAAAACCACGCCCAGATCGACCTCCACTCCGGAGGAGAAGACAACATCTTCCCCCACCACGAATGCGAAATCGCCCAATCCTGCTGCTTCACCGGCCAAGTTGATACAAACAGCCCCACCTTCGCCAAACACTGGTTCCACCCAAGGTTCCTCAAGGTCGAAGGCCAAAAAATGTCAAAATCCAAAGGCACCATGTACACCCTGCGCGATCTCAAAGCCAGAGGCATCAACCCCGCCGCCATCCGCCTCGAACTCATCAAGACCCATTACCGCGCCAACGCCGACTTCTCCATGCAGGGGCTCAAAGACTCTACCCGTACAATCGAACGCTGGCGCAAGTTTGTTGATGCAGGCAAGGGAGGCGAAATAGGCACAATGAACAAGTTTGTTCGTGATGCGGTTACCCAAGCGATGCACGACGATCTCAACATCGCAGGTGCACTCGGGGCGATCAACAAATGGATCAAAGATACCCCGAACCCAACCCAGGCCGATGCAGAACTTTTCGAAGTCTTTGACGGCTTCTTGGGTGTGCTTTCACTCAAGCAACTCGAACAACCATCATCCACCTCTTCCACCTCTTCCACCTCTTCCATCGCCCTCTACCAACCCGGTGTCACCCCCTCACCCGAAATCGAATCCCTCCTCATCGCCCGTCGCGACGCCAAAGCTGCCAAAGACTTTGCCGCTGCCGACGCCATCCGCGACCAGCTCAAGTCAATGGGCCTCTCCATCATGGACAAACCCGCCGGCCAAGTCGAAGTCGCCCCTCTCAACTGAGTTTTCATTCCTTCCTCTTCCTCTTTTTTCTTGTCTCTCACCCCTCACCCCTTTCAAGCTCTTCGCGAACTTCGTGCTAAAAAACATTGCTCTCTCTCCTTCCTACCATCTCCCCATGCTTCTCACCCTCTGGCGGGCCATCACATTTGAGTTCTGGCGACTCCTCCTCCTCACGACCTCCGTGCTCGTCGCCATCATCTCGTTCGCCATCACCATCAAACCCCTCGCCGATGGCAAACTCTCCGCAGATCAAGCCATACGCTTCATGTTCTACGCCATCCCTCCGATGCTTGCCTATGCCCTACCCTTTGCTGCCGGGTTCGCCGCCACCATCACCTACCACCGTATGGCCGCGGAAAACGAAGTTGCCGCCGTCTACGCATCAGGTATCTCCCACAAAAAACTCCTCTTCCCCGCACTCGCTTCAGGTATCATCCTCGCTTCGGGCATGTTCGTCCTCAATGACCAGGTGATTCCACGCTTTCTCAAAGAGATGGAGCGAATGGTTACGCAAGACTTTGCCAAAATCTTCGTCAACCAGCTCCAGTCCGGCCAATCCGCCCAGATCGGTAACAATGAAATCCACGCCGATTTCGTCGAACGGGTTCCGCCCAAACCAGGCTCACACATCATCGACCAATACCTCCTCGGAGGCGTCGCCCTCGTCAAAGCCCAACCCGACGGCACCGTTACCATCGACGGCACCGCCAAACGCGCATGGATCCTCCTGCTCCCCGCATGGGCACTGGGCGATGAAGACCGCGCCCGTATCGGAAACGACCAGGCCACCACCATCCTGATGAAGTTCATCGACCTCACCATCAACCGCCAAGGATCGCCCATCACCGTCGACCCTTTCACCCTCCCCGCCTTCCCCATCCCGCGCGTTTTCAAAGACGACCCCAAATTTATGACCAGCACCGAGATGAAATCGCTGCGCGAACACCCAGATCAGATGAACTTTGTCGATATCCACCGCATCGAACTTGCCAAAGGCATCGCCTCGATGCAGGCCTTTCGAAAAGTCGCAGCCCAGGCCAAGGACGGTAGCGCCATCAAATTCGTCTCATCGCACGGCGGAACCATCACCATCCTCGCAGGAGGATTCAGCACCGCCAAAGGTCAATGGACCCTGCTCCCTCAACCACAAACACAAAAAATCGAAATCGAAATCGTTGATGCTTCAGGAAGAACAGACCGTCTTCGCGCATCAGAAGCTTCGGTTCGTCCCCAAGAGGCTGCTTCAGACGATCCACTCATGGACACTTCATCAGGAAAGCCAACCCTCACCTTCACCATCGATCTCATTGGCGTCGAAGTCCTGGGATCATTCGATGGCGATCGACCAACCACCGAAGCAGCATCGACCCAATACACCGGGCTCCAACTCAAACACAACCCCCTCGATGAGCTCTTGGCTATGCCCAGTGCCGAACTCTTGGCTTACGCCAAGCCGTACATCACGCCGGGAACCGACGAGTATGCCGAGTTCCTTGTGCAAAGACACTTCATGCTCGATTACAAAATCAACAGTCTCCAAAACGAAATCCTCTCCAAACTCAATGAACGATGGGCAATGGCACTGGCAGCATTGGCCATGGTCCTCGCCGGATCAGTCATTGCCCTTGGGCTCAAAGATGCCCAGCCACTCGTGGTCTACCAGTGGTCCTTCTTCCCCGCATTAGGTACCATCGTTCTGATCTCAGGGGGACAACAATCCATCCATAACTCGGGTGTCTTCGGAATTCCCATCATTTACTCGGGTATCCTCATCCTTCTGGTTTACACCTGGTTCGCACTGCACAAAGTGAGCAAACACTGAGTATGGATACACCCGCCGTTGACAAACCGATACAAGTTCCTTGGTGGAATGCCTTGGCCAAAAATCCGGCAGCACCGTGGACACTCATCCTCGCCGTCCTCGCCATGCGCATCAGCTGGCAACTCATCTCACCCTACACCCTCATCGAAGACGAAGCCCACTACTGGGAATGGTCTCGCAACCTCGACTGGTCCTACTACTCCAAGGGTCCAGGCGTCGCATGGATCATCTGGGCCTCGACCCAAACCCTCGGCTCGACCGAATACGCCATACGCATCCCCGCCGCCATCGCCGCCGCAGTCGGAGCTTTTGCCGTCGCGCGCATGGCCAAAGATCATTTCGACGACCAACGCCTGGTCTTCATTAGCGCCCTCCTCTACGCCTGCGTCCCCGGCTTCGCCTTCGCTGCAATGGTCATGACCATCGACTCCCCCTACATTGCCTGCTGGGCATTCGCCTCCTTCTACGCCCTGCGCGCGATCCTCAAAGATTCCCCAACCAGTTGGCTCCACTTCGGCCTCTGGATCGCCATCGGATTCATCTTCAAATACACCATCCTCCTCCTCCTTCCTGGCGTCCTGCTCGCACTCCTCATCACCAAATCCTATCGACCCAAACTCAATCGCAAGTGCTTCACCCTCGGCCTGCTTGTTTCAACCCTCGGGCTCCTCCCCGTCCTCCTCTGGAACGCCAACCATGACTGGGCCACCATCCGACATTTACTCGGGCATCTGGGCGCACCCGGAGGAGACACCCAGCCAACCGCGGCCTACCAAGCCGACCCATGGACCGTCCTCTGGATGCTCGAATACATCGGGCTCCAACTCGTCGTCGGCGGCCCCGTCGTCTTCCTCGCCATCTTCGCCCACCTCAACGCCCGCAAACACGCCTCGATTCAAACCCAACGCGTCATCGTCACCTGCATCGCCCTCTCATTACCCATCCTCGCCTTCTACTTCCTCGTCTCGCTTGTCACCCAAACCGAAGGCAACTGGGCCATGGCCGGATTCGTCACACTCATCCCACCCGCTGCGTGGGCCGTCATCGACGGCGTACAACGCACCGATCACCCCGTCAAGTTTGCGTGGGGCGCAGCCATCGTCATGGGCACCGCCATCTTCCTCATGTTTCCAGGCGCCACCTGGCTTGCCAAGCAACCAATCATCGGGCAATACCTCCCCCTCAACCGCATGAACGGCATGCGCGAACACGCCGCCGCCGCTGCCAAAGTCATCGACGAACTTCGCCAATCCACAGGACTCGAACCCCTCATCATGTCCGAACACTACGGCCGAGCCTCCCTCCTCGCCTTCTACCTCCCAGGACAACCCACCGTCTACACCACCAGCGCACAAGTCGGAGGCCGAAAAACCCAATACGATATGTGGATACACACCGACCTCTCAAATCCAGAGACCCTCGCCCCCCTGCTCGGACGCCCAGGCATTCTCTTCGGCGGGCGACCCGACCAATGGAACTGCGCATTCGACAACCTCACCGACATCGGCCAACTCGAAAACGAACCCAAAGACCACCGAACCACATACATCGGCGAGAACTTCCACACCTTCAACTCATGGACACCCCTCAATAAACTCGATAAAGAACACACAACTCCATGACCTACCGATCCCCCATCGAGAAAAAACGCCGCCGATCGGCCCGCTTACGCACCGCCGCGATCATCCTCGCTGGGTTCATCATCCTGACCCTCCTCGATTTTCCCCTGCTCCATCTCTTCCACATGGGCGATGACCGATCAATCGAAAACCACGACTGGTACCGCATGCTCCGCGTCATAGGCTACCTCGGCACCTGGGCCGTCATCGGGATCATCTTCATCCTCCACGATCGCAACCGCCACCGCGGAGCCGCCGTGTTCTTGAGCGCATTCACCGCCGGCGCACTCGCCGAACTTATGAAACTCATCATCGGACGCGAACGCCCTGTCGATGGCAACCAAATCCAAGAAGGCTGGTACCACTTCCGCCCCTTCCTCTCAGGATTCACCGACGGCTCAAACCTGGGCCTGCCCTCATCCCACGCCGCCACCGCCTTCGGCGGCTGCCTCATGCTCGCCGCCTTGATCCCCCATACCCGAAGATTCCTCATCCTCCTCGCATTGGGCTGCGGGATCACCCGCATGCTCACCGGCGCTCACTTCGCCACCGATGTCTACACCGGCGCCATCCTCGGCTACCTCATCTCTCTCCTCTACACCAAACTCACCCCACCCCAAATCCTTCCCTGATTTTTCATCTTCCGCCTCCCCGGCGTCCCCGCGGACGGAGGGGGTCTTCAAGAACTTGTCAAGGTGTTGGCGTGCTGGTGTCGGTCATCGACTCGATTGAATCATCAAGATTCCTGAATGAATAGACAATAGAATCGTATCTAAACGAACCATCTGATTCACCCAATTCCTCAGCCTCATCGTTCATTCGGAGCGATACCACCCCATCGAGCCGCCATCGTTCTTGATCTGTCAATCCGTCTTGTCCGGCATCAGGATCACCATACAGGCCAATAATTGCAAGCTCACTCAACGGGCATTGGGCATATGAACCCGCCCAGTTCAGATCACGCTGGCTTGTTCCGCACCAGTTATAAAACATGGGTTCGACGCGAAGAAACACTCGTTTTTCATCAATCATCCGGTCAATCACAACACCCTGAGCAGTCGCGATTCGCAAAAAGAAGTCAAACTGTTCTTGATTGACATCCTCACGCCTTTGAATGCCGCCAGGTATGAGTCGCCGTCCATCAACGAGTGAGATCACCCCATCGGCCACACCGACGACCTCAATCGCATCGACCAACGGGTTCGGCCGATCCCATGTCGGGTTCGACACGAATACCTGATAGCCAAACACAACCAAAATAACGACATCACGGATATTCATCTCTCGAACCTATACGAAACCATGACGAGACAGGTTTCAAACAAGCATCAAGATCGAGCCTTTCCATCTTTTTCCCCTCTTCCCACTCCCCCCTCTTCTCTGCACCTCTGCGTGATCTTCGCGCCCTCTGCGTTGAACTCTTCTCCTCCTCTTTCCCATTCATGGTAATTGGCCAGTGGCTAGTCCCCTCTCCCCCCCTATCCTTACACTCCATGACCATCCTCGACCGCTACATTGCTCGCCAATACTTCTTCAATGTGCTTGCACTCCTGCTGATCCTCTTCAGCTTCGTACTCGTCATTGATGTCTCGCTTAATATGGATCGCTTCCTTCGCCTCGCCGACAATCTCGCCACCCAAGACTCCGGCGAGGCCCCTTCAACCATCCGACGATGGATCGTCACCATCCTGCTCATCTTCGATCTCTGGTGGCCAAAGCTCCTTCAACTCTACAACTTCCTCATCGGCATGGTCCTCGTCGGCGCCATGGGGTTCACTTTCGCACAAATGACCAAGCACCGCGAGTTCATCGCCATGATGGCTGCCGGCGTCGGGCTCCACCGCGCCATGCCCCCCGTCATCGTCGTCGCTCTGGGGTTCACCACACTCCAAATCATCAACATGGAACTCATCATTCCCCAAATCGCTCCCCTGCTCGTCCGAGACCACGGCGAAGCCGGCACCCACCACCTCGGAGCCGCCGCTGTCCCCCTCACCCTCGACGGCTCAGGACGCCTCTTTCGCGCCGCTTCCTTCGATGCCGATACCGACACACTCACAGGCGTCTACATCCTCGAACGAGATGAACAAGGCAAAGCCAAACGCACCATCACCGCCAAATCCGCCGTTTACAACAAAGGCGGATGGGATCTCACCGCAGGCCAAGAACAAACCCGAGGCTCCGCCACCATCGAACCCCCAACCCCACTCGCCCGCATCGAATCCTCGCTCGATCCCAACGAACTCCGCATGAACCGCTACGAGTCCTATTCGCAGGCCTTGAGCTTTCGCCAAGTCTCCCAAATGCTCAACCGCAAAACCCTGACTGACCCGGTGAAGCGTGCCCGCTACACCCGCATCAAATGGGGCCGATTCGCTGTGATGATTTCGTCTCTGCTTGCTTTGGTGATCGCCATGCCTTTTTACATCACCCGCGAACCCAAGAACATGGTGATCCAATCCCTCAAATGCGCCCCCATCGCCATCATCGCCCTCATCGGAGGCATCCTCGGCGCCAGCGCCTCCATCCCCGGCCTCCCCCCGGCATTGGGCGTCTTCATCCCCGTCATGCTCCTGAGCGTCATCGCCCTCGCCCAAGTCAGCTCCATGAAGACCTAGCTTCCCCTTCCCAGTCTTTTTGGGAAGAAGAACAAAGAGGAAGATTTTCGCGTAAAAACAAGCCGTCAGACACGACCTAATCCAAACCATCAACGACGGCTACATCAACTTCATCAATGTCCTCGACAATGTAAAAACACGCTTCGCCAAGGTGTGATTCAGGATTAAGGTACTCAACACATAACCCAGCTCCGCAATAGATCGGCGGAGTCTTTGTCGAGAAACAACAATGTTGATTGTTGTTTATGTCGCAAGACACATGCGTGAGTTTCATTTCCGATTTGGTTTATCCATATCAAAGTGGATTCTCGTGGATACGAGATTATAGAAAATATTTTAGGGACGCAGATATGAGTCTGGTCGATGAGAACATATCCGTTTCGCGGCGGGAAAAAACCGAATACTGGCAGTGTTATCGCAATGAAGCTTAGCATTATTGTATCGTTGAAGTCGAACAGGTAGGTGTATGATTTGTTTGTATAAGTCAGTTGATACAAATGGCTTGCAAGTAGAAACAAAATGGAGAAAGCCACACCGAATTTTGTGCGGTCAAACTTCAATCCGCTGAGACGATGGACTTCGTTAAAGAGTTCGGGGCTAGGTTTAGAGCGGGCAGACAGCCTTGGGAATTTTGTGTGCACCGAGTTTTTGTAAAAATAAGGCACAGAGAAAAGGACCACGACGGAAAAAATCAGTGTTATCACTCTGGTCCTTCTCTCTGCGTTTGAATTTATGCGGGATCTGGACAATCGTCACCGAATTGATCACGAGCGGCTTGTACTGCTCGGTTGTAATCGCGAACGATGGCGTCTGTAGTGTTTTCGTATGCGTCAAAGCAACTGTTTAATGTGAGTTGCGCCCGTGCGGTAGCCGCAATTCCGCAGGCTCCCATAGTAACTAGTGTTGCCAGGGGAGCTATCCAACGAGTGAGAAAAGTCCCGCCTATGCCTACTGCTGTGCAATCAGCGAGGTCGCCAATAAGTTTATTATTCAAGTTTTTTACACAGAGATTGTAATCGCCGATTGCGCCCTCCCAATCTGCTACTTGTTGATTGGCAGCATCTACAAGGGCTTGAGCACAATCTATTGGGGGCCCAGGGTCTCCGATTGCATACTGAGGCAGGAAATACACCATTTCCAGATCGTCAATAAATGATTGGTTGACAGTGTCTAGTATGTGCAGAAATCGTACACGCTCATTGCCATCGAGCCGTGTTCCCTGCCAAACAAGTCCAGCAATATTTATAGTTGAATTGGCGGTGCTCATAGTTCCGACAAATGAAAGTATGTTGGAATCGTGTTCAGCTAAAGAAGCGATGTCGCCAGGGGCCAAGCTACCACCGGTGAGGTTGACATTGGTCAGGCCTGCAAACCGAACAACAAATTCATTGCCGATAGTTGTTGATCCTATAAAATCAAAAAACACACCGCCCTCATTGATTTCATCGTCGAGATAATAGCCAGATTTGGAAACATCGAAAGCATCGTCGAACAGGGTGTTGTAAATTGTCGCGTGGAACTTTATAAAATCTCTGAATGGGACAGGCTGGATATTAAATGCTTCATCTACAGAAACTCCGGCTTCGACGGCATTCAGCGCATCAACCACATCCTCCCCATTCAACGCCATCGGCTGCACCGGCTCCGCAACCCTCGCCGATGCCTGAAACACCGGAAAAATCGTGGCACTGACAATCAACATCGCCCCAAAAATTGGGTTCGAATACGCTCTTCTCTCTTGAATCCACTTTGTGATTCGATTCATACGAAATCTCCTTTGTATTGTACGCACACTGCGTGCGCAAGATTTGGAGATAAAATACCCTCTCCCTCTCCCTCTCCCTCTCCCTCTTTTTTTCTTGTTTCCGTGTTCCCGCACCAACAAACAGGTCACAGGAAAAATCTTCCAAAGCACTTATCCACAATCTTCCCTCTCTGCGCCTTTGCGTGATCTTGGCGACCTCTGCGTTCAACTCTTCTCCCCTTCTTTCCCTCCCCTCCCCCAAACTTTCACACCAAAGTTCTTGCCTCCAACCAAATAAGTACGAAGATACAACTGTTCCCCCATATATCCCGGAGCAAACCCATGGCCTCAATCGTCTTCTATTTCCAAGTCCACCAGCCACACCGCCTCAAGCCCTACTCCGTCTTCCATACCGACCCCTTCTACTTCCACGAAGAAGCCAACTGCCAGATCGCTGAGAAAGTCGCTGACAAGTGCTATCGCCCGACGACCAAGCTCATGCTCGATCTCATCAAACGCCATGAGGGCAACTTCCGCATCTCCTATTCCATCACAGGCACCGTCATCGAGCAGTGGAAAAAGTTCACCCCCGATGTCCTCGACCTCTTCGTCCAACTCGCAGACACCGGCTGCGTCGAGTTCGTCGCCGAGACCTACTACCACTCGCTCTCGTTCCTCTACTCCCAAGACGAGTTCCAAACCCAGCTCGATATGCACACCAACCTCATCGAGCAACACTTCGGCCAGACCCCCAAGGTCTTCCGAAACACCGAACTCATCTACGCCAACGCCCTCGCCAGCACACTCACCAAAATCAAAGACAAAGACGGTAACCAACGATTCCTAGGCACCATCTGCGAAGGCACCGACACCCACCTCGGTTACCGCTCCCCCGCCTACCTCTATCAACCACCCGCACACGACGGCCAACCCCTCGTGGGCCCCAACAACCGCCCCTTCGCCCTCCTCCTCAAAAACTACAAACTCTCCGACGACATTGCTTTCCGATTCGGAAACAAAGCTTGGGAGGAATACCCACTCACCGCCGAGAAGTTCGCCCGGTGGGTCCACCAAATCAACGGCAACGGCTACCTCTGCAACCTCTTCATGGACTACGAAACCTTCGGCGAACACCAATGGGCCGACACCGGCGTCTTCCAATTCCTCGAAAAACTCCCCGAAGCCGTGTTCGATGTCGCCAAAAAAGCCGACGGCTCAACCGAAAACCACTTCATCACCCCAACCGAAGCCTTGCAACAGTTTGAGCCCATCGGCGAATATGATGTCCCCGATTTCATCTCATGGGCCGACACCGAACGCGACCTCTCCGCCTGGCGAGGCAACGCCATGCAACACAACGCACTCGAAGAAACCTACCGTGTCGAAAAAATCCTCAAAGATCGCATGATCGAGATCAAATCCAAAGCCGACCCCAAGCAGATCGAGGAAATCGAATACATCGTCACCGACTGGCGCAAACTCACCACCAGCGACCACTTCTACTACATGTGCACCAAATACTGGGCCGACGGCGATGTCCACAAATACTTCTCCCCCTACGACTCCCCCTACGACGGCTACATCAATTTCATGAATATACTCGACAATGTAAAAACACGTCTCGCCAAGGTGTGATTCAGGCTCAAGATATGGGTTTAAGCGCACCCCATCCGTGCGCAAAATCCTTGCACTTCCCAACTTCCCCCTTGAGCCGACAAGCCGATCTGCGAAAATACCCTCATGCAGATTAACACACAACACATCGAATCAATCCAATCCCCCTCTTCCGCCTTCCTCAGGCTTCCGGGGGAGGTGTCCGCGTCCCCGCGGATGGAAGGGGCCTTCTCTTCCCCTCCCCCTCTTCCCAACGCTCTCTTGGAAGACCTCATCAACCCTTCCCTCTCCGCATTCGAGATGTGTCAAATCCACAACCTTACCTTCACTCAACTCGCCGATATTCTCGAATCCGAATCCTTCCAACAAGCAATCAATGCACTCGAGCGCATCTCTCAAGCACGCATCAAAGTCATTCAACCCGAAGCAACAGCCCTCGCAGCCGCCCGCCTCGCCGACATCCTCAAAGACAAACCAACCACCCCCGCCCACGCCGAGACCCAGCGCAAAGCCGCCACCAAACTCATCTCTTCTTCTTTTTCCCGCAGCACAAGCGCCCTGCCGGTGATCCCACCCCATCTCTTCCCCCAAGCCCCCAAGAGAGGTGTCCACGCCCCCACTGACGGAGGTGGCTTTGCTGATGCAGCAGTTGAAAATCAGAACCCCGCTCTAATCACCGCCTCCTCGCGCAAAGACCAGCCCATGGCGAACCGCAATCCGCTCAAATCGGGCAGCGTGTATCGCCGAGGTGCCGAGCAACTCACCGAGCCCGCTCCGGGTCACAGGAGGCGTGCCGTCGAATCCGAACCGCCGAACGAGAATCAGCCGATCCCGTTCATCGAGTCGATCGAGAATCGACTCGATCCGTCCGTCGGGCATCAACCAGCGGTGCCAAGGGGTGATCTGGGCAGTCCAGTCGGCAATGACATAACCGGCCGAAACTCGACGGGTGGCCTTGCCGGTCGATTGGGGAACAGCGACATCAGGCTGCTGAGAGACAAATCGGGTAACTGCCAAGCCGACCGGAGCAGCGATGCGGGCCTTGTGCGAAGGATCAAATCGATCAATGGCATCGCTGGCGACCCGGATGCTACCAAGGAGAAGAAAAGCAGCACGCGACGGATCGAGCGTATCAATGGGCCCTTGGATCTGGTGTTCGATTGTCGAAATAAGAAGAGGAAATTGGGCACGAATAAGAAGGGCTTTGAGCATCTGTGCCCAGCGCAAATCAGTTTCAATTTGATCAAGAACTGAGGATGATAATGTGGCATGACTCAGCGTGCCGATCCTGAAACCGGCATTGTGAATCAGCGTGTGATAGGCGCAAGCACGCATGTGTTCTTCGTAAACAACTGTCGGTTGGCGGATGCGCATATCTTCGATCAAGGCGCAGAGATCAGTTTGAGGCAGCGTGCGCAGGTTGGTCGTTACAGGGATCGACTTGAGGGCATCGGCGAAGCGATCAACAGTGTTGGGATCAGTAACAACAGGAAGATCGTAGGATGTGAGCAATGAAAAACGGGCAGCATTAATGGCGCGGACGATGACGCTGGGGGGACGGTTGGTGTGCGTTGCGATGAATGAGGGGCCGATACCGCGCAAGACGGCGCGAAGAGCAAAGCGTTGAACGCGGGTCGTCGTTGGCCCCAGATCGGTAAAAATTGGAGATGCGGATTGTTCGTCAATGCGGATGAGCACTTTGCGAACACCTTCGTGCGAGTGGCCGGTGCGAAGAGCGATCCGAGCAGCAGTTTGGGATCGAGAGAAGTTGAATCGGCGACGGTAAGTTTTTGCCCAGCGCTCGAACTTCGCAATCTGGGTGTCAGGGATACGATCAAAGCGGGCAGCTTTGCCCAAGCGATGGGCATTGAGAGACTCAAACCATTGAGCTGTGGATTGCAGGAAAATGATGGACCGGTGTCCTTTGCCAAGGTCGAGCCGTCTGGCAATGAGTCCAAGTCGGCGGTAACGCTCGATGGTTTTGCGCGAGACACTCCAACGCTCGGCGAGCGAGTCGATGGTTTCGTAGGGCTCGGCAAGGTCGGCGGGTGTGAGATGGGCGTATTCAGAGATGTGCTCAGCAATGGCGGATAAGTCGCCTCGAAGTGCATCGCCCGGGACCAAGGCGGGGGTGTTGGTTTCGGGTCGATAGCCTGTGATCCGAAAGACGATCCAGTCTTGAGGATAGAGTCCCTCAGGGTCGATTTGTGGGGCAAGTTTATCGATGCGATGGAGGTGGCGAAGGAGCGTTGGTTTGGAAGCAAAGCCGAGCTCGGAAGCAAGCTGGGCGATGCAGGGGACCTTGGCTTTGGAGATGGCGGGCATTGCGGGTGAGTTTATGCGGAGGGGAAGTCGGGGGCTGGCAAAGGATCAGTGGGCGAAAAACCGCGATTGTGTGGCACAGGCGTTCGTGAAATGTCAAGGTTTTTTCGGGTGTGGCCGAGACTGATGTGCGAAAAAGGCCAGTCGGGCCTGTAATTTGAAGTATGGTCGACTGGCTGGGCAAAAACCTTATTGTTTTTCAGTTTTCCTGTTTTCTGCCGATTCAATTTTGTGCAGAATCCTGAGGCGCGGCGGCAGGCGGCAGGCGGCAGGCGGCAGGGAGCTAGGGAGCTGGAGCTAGTGTTGGTTTGGCGGGTGCCGGTCGCGTTTTGGGGGCTAGGTGTGGTTTGGGCGTTGTGGGGTCGGCAAGGCCTTGGAAGTCCGTGAGGGAGAGATCCGTAAAGTAGAATAGGGGTAGGCAAGTAAAGTTTTGTAGTTTGGGGTGTGTGCATTTGGTTCAATGCGTGTTGATGCCTTGTGCAGGCCCGGTTCTCGACGAAGAGAAAGCGAGAGAAGAAGATGAAAATGAATAAGAAACTATCTCAAAACGGTCAATCGTTGAAGTCTTCTGTACCAGATCAGGATACAAGCGAGTTTGATCGAAGCGAGGTCGTTCGATGACTTCTTCGCATAACGCACCAAAATACCACGCCATTG